>CDZT01030572.1_pt1 | contig 87303 bp, 78 predicted proteins | sample 557531 | NCBI WGS metagenome assembly CDZT01 (sample SAMEA3182066, study PRJEB8094) | gut metagenome | biome: human; feature: gut; material: Stool; isolation source: human stools | place: Canada | collected 2013-03-05
TGGATGTTCCCGTCACCCAAGACAGGCGAAATGTATCACCCTGACTCGATTGTGAATATTCACAAGAAAATCCTGAAGGACGCAGGGCTGGAGCATCTGAGATTTCACGACTTACGTCACACATTCGCGACCTTGGCGCTGCAAAATGGCGTAGACGTGAAAACGGTATCCAGTATGCTTGGACACTTCGACGCGGGATTCACGCTAAGAACCTACACCCACGTTACACGTCAGATGCAGGAAAGCGCAGCGGAAAAGATGGGCAATTTCATGGCACAAGTGATGTAAAAGCACAGGAGCGCCGGAGGAATGCTCCAAGTCTTCCTCCGGCGCATTGTGCCTTTATTCCTTGATCGAAAGAGCCAGATGCTCGACGATCTGCTCGACCGCGTCGGTTGTCAGATACGCCCCGCTCAAACTGACATTCGCGTGTGCGGTGCAGCATTCAGCCCAAACATGACCGCTGTCCGCCGTAATCAGGAATTCACAGCCGCTTTGCGTGGTGTAATAATATGCCTCTTCATACGAGCTATCCACGATGTAGCTCTGATTACTGTTTTCCCATGCTGTATCATAGCGAAAATCAAAGCTGACATACCCCTTGCCGTCCACTGCGCCATAGAGCGCTGAGAAATAATTGCCGGTAAATGTGCCGCCTGAATCGCTCACGACATACGCAATGCCGGTTTCCGGCACAAAGCGATAGTTCTCATTCATCCACGTCAGATCCAGAGCAAACTTATCGTTTAAAAACGGAACCAGATCGTTGGGGTTCTCTGCCATATACTCCATCTTTTCTGCGCCGTCCTCGCGCGTAATGCGCCGGATGGAGAGTGCTGCGTCGCTGCTGAGAACCTCCGCAGAATCCCAACCGGAGCCTCCGCCACCGATTTTTTCTCCGTTTTTCCACTCGTCGGCGGTAATGCGGAGCGCCTCGGTCACGTCCTCTAGCGAATACGGCACATCCCCGTTCGGAAACGAGACCGCGACTGGCGTGTCGCCCTGCGGCTCTGGAATGTCGCTTTTGTCAGATACGAGGATCGAGTTGCGGAATACATAGACTGCGGCAGCCGCTGTCAGCGATAGTGCCAGCGCGACGATCAGCGCAATCGCCAAACGTGGCAAATGCTTTTTGGTTTTCATGATAGAAGCCTCCTGTTTTTCCCGGTGGGAGGCGATCTGCGCGCGGATGCGCGTTCGGCTACCGTCCGGCAGGCGAACAGAATCTGCAATACGCTTAAAATTTTGTTCCATGTCAATCCCTCCCGAGTTGTTCGTCCAACATTTTTCGCGCCCTGTGCAGGCGCATCGAAACGGCGGAAACAGAGATGTGCAGGAAACCTGCAATCTCGAAGCAGGAATATCCCTCCATGCAGTGCAGCACCACAACGAGCCGATATTTCTCCGGCAGCTCCATCACGGCACGGTAGAGAGCGTGATCCTCCGGCTCGGTCGGCAAAATCAGATCGTCTAATGCATCGGGAACGAACCTTTTTGCTGCTGCAAGCTGGTTTTTACAGTAGTTTACCGTCAGCTTTGTCAAAAATGCCCGCTCCCGACCGGGATAGACGCTCAGTTTCTGCTCCATCAGCTTGCAGAAAACCGCCTGCACCGCATCCTCCGCGTCATGCGGCGAACGCAGATACCCGAGCGCCACACGATAGACACTGTCGGCATATGTGTCATAGAGCGCCAGCACCTGTTCTCGTTTCATCTGTCTGTTTCTCCATTTCTTTGAGGCCTCATAGATATAACAATTCAGGAGCTCAAAACAGCACATTGTTTCAAAAAATTTTTGGATATGTCAAATATAACGTACATTTGGGCAAACAGCAACCGCTTGCAGCAGGAAAAAGTTTACCTGAAAACACAGAGCAGCGGAGAGGATAAGACAAACATCCTCTCCGCTGCTCTTTGGACATTTCGCCGTGTGGGTCACTGTGTGGGTCAGGAAAATTCGCCGCCTGAAAAGCCGAACAAATAAAAGAGAAAACCAGCGGAAATCTTACGATTTTCGCTGGTTTCTGGAGCTAGTGGCCGGACTTGAACCGGCGACCTGCTGATTACGAATCAGCTGCTCTACCGACTGAGCCACACTAGCATTGCAGATTGGAGATTTGCATCTCTCAAATTTGCTTGCATATCATAACATATTATCCCGCTTCCGTCAAGCCCTAATTTCGCTTTTCGGAAAAAATGGCGTATTTTGTTCGGTTCAGCCCCGCCGGATGGTTGTCCGGCGGGGCGCAGCTTATTCTCCTGTGACCGTGAACGTACCAGTTTCATCCACCGCAGCGTGCAGCGTATGAAGCGGGCTCACGAAGCTCTCGATGATTTTCTGGGCAATCGGGTCTTCAAGCTCTTTTTGAATCGTACGGCGGAGGTTCCGCGCGCCGTAGGTCACGGAATAGGACTTTTTGACCAGCGCGTCAATGACGCTCTCGTCCCACGTAAAGTCGATCCCGCGCTCCGAAAGCGCCTGCCGGAGCTCCGTGAGCATAATGCCCGCAATCGCGCGGAAGTTTTCTTCCGTGAGCTTATTGAACGAGATGACCTCGTCCACGCGGTTAATAAACTCCGGCCGCAGGAACTCGGAGAGCGCCTTGACGGCCTTTTCCTGCGTCTGCTCCGATAAGCTCTTGCCGAAACCGACCGAGCCGTCCTTGCGGTCAGAGCCGGCGTTGGAGGTCATGATGATGATCGTGTTTTCAAAGTTCACGACTCTTCCCTGCGCGTCCGTGATCCGCCCGTCGTCGAGGATCTGAAGCAGGATATTCAGAACGTCCGGGTGCGCCTTCTCGAGCTCGTCAAAGAGAATGACAGAATACGGACGGCGGCGGATTTTCTCCGTCAGCTGCCCCGCCTCGTCATAGCCGACATAGCCGGGAGGCGAACCGATGAGCTTTGAAACGCTGTGCTTTTCCATGTACTCGGACATGTCGAGCCGAATGAGAGATTCCACAGACTCGAACATCTCATTCGCCAAGCACTTGACAAGCTCTGTCTTGCCAACGCCCGTCGAGCCGACAAAGATAAACGACACCGGACGCTTCTTGGGCGAAATACCAACGCGGTTTCTCCGGATGGCCGCCGTGACGGCGCGGATGGCCTCGTCCTGCCCCACAATGTGTTCTTTAAGGCGCGTGTCGAGATTTTCCAGCTGCTCATACTCCTGCGCGCGGATCTTGCTCGCCGGGATTTTCGTCCAGAGCTCGATAATACGCGCAAGGTTTTCCATCGTCAGAACCGGCTTCGGCTCTTCCTCCAGCACAGCGATCTCTTTTTCGAGCTGCAATTTGCGGCTGCGAAGCTCTGCCATGCGTGCAAAGTCCGTGTCCGTCTTGTCCGGCAGCTCCATAAGCGCGCCGAGTTCGAGTTCAATATCGGCCTGATCTTTTTTGAGGGCTTCGAGCTTGCCGATGGACTTGTTTTTGAGGTTCACGTCCGAGCAGGCTTCGTCCAAAAGGTCGATGGCCTTGTCGGGAAGGAAACGGTCGGTGATGTACCGCTCGGAGAGAATGACGGTCTGCCGCGCAATCTCGGGCGGGATCTCCACGCCGTGGAACTCTTCATAGTAATGCGAAATGCCGCGCAGAATCGCGATAGACTCTTCGATCGTCGGTTCATTGACCGTCACGGGCTGGAAGCGGCGCTCGAGCGCAGAGTCCTTTTCAATATATTTGCGGTACTCGTCAAACGTTGTCGCGCCGATGACCTGAATCTCGCCGCGCGAGAGGGCAGGTTTGAGGATATTCGCCGCGTTCATCGAGCCTTCTGCGTCGCCCGCGCCAACTAAGTTGTGCACCTCGTCGATGACAAGGATGATGTTGCCGAGCTTTTTGACCTCGTCGATGAGGCTCTTCATGCGGCTTTCAAACTGGCCCCGGAACTGCGTGCCCGCGACGAGCGCGGTCAGGTCCATCAGATAGACCTCCTTGCCCTGCAGCTTGTAAGGTACTTCTTTGTCGACGATCCGCTGCGCCAATCCCTCGGCGATCGCCGTTTTGCCGACGCCGGGCTCACCGATCAAACACGGGTTATTCTTCTGCCGCCGGTTCAGAATCTGCACCACGCGCTCGGTTTCCACGTCGCGGCCGACAATGCGGTCGAGCTTCCCGTCGCGCGCCTTCTGCGTGAGATTCTGGCAGTAGGTATCGAGGAATTTTCGCTTCTTGTTCTTCTGTCCGTTTGGCTTGTCACCGCGCGGAGGATTTTGCCGGGGCTCTTCCTTCTGCGGAGTCAACGCTTCCCCGGGGTTGTTGTTTCCGGCGTTTCCGAAAAGCTTATTGAGGAACGGGAACGTCGCAGTCTGCGAGGCGTTTTCGTCATCCTCGTCCTCCTCCGGCTCGTCGTCCCGGTTCTGCGCGCCGGAAATGAGTCCTTCGAGGCCGTTCATCGTGTCGAGCATTTCACCGTTGAGGTTGTCGAGATCTTCGTCCGAAAGGCCCATGCGGCTGATCATGTCGTCGACGGGTTTGATGCCAAGCTCGCGCGCACATTTGAGGCAGTAGCCCTCGTTGTCGGTCTGGCCGTTTTCAATCTTTGTGATGAACACGACCGCCAGATTCTTTTTGCATTTGGAACATAAGGTTGGTTTCATGATATACGTTCTCCTACTCAGATAGGATCAATTTTTAAGAAGTATAGCACGGAATTGTGAACAATTCCAACGCCAATATGTGACGGAACTGAAAATTCAAGGAAGGATGATCTCGCCGCGTCCGCCGCCGAGCAGAACTGCCGAGCCGTCGGCGCGCATGATGACATTTGTCGCGCTCGTCGTGTTTGCCTGCTCAAAATAGGGCTTCATTGCGCTGGTGTAGATGGTGAGCTTTTCCGCCGTCAGAACGGCAAGGTACTCCCCTGCCGCCGAAAAATCGAGGATCTGCACGTCGAGCTCGGCACTCCCAAGCTCCGTGCCCGTTTTGTCGACGGTCACGACCGAGCAATGGTTGCCTGCCTTATACATATTCACGATCAAAGAGAGAAATCCGTCGCCGCCAAAATCAAAGTCCTTGAGATATGCACCGTTGTACGTGTAGTCCGCCAGAAGGCTTCCGCTCGCGTCGAGCCACTTCGCACCCGATTCTCCCACGGTGCAGATAGTGCTCGCATCCAGAAATGTCAGATCGTAGATAAGGTCGCCGCCAAGCGCGGCCGTAATACCGGAATCTTCCTTCGCAGTCTGGAAAATGTGGAGGCTTGATGCATAAATGCCATCCCGCTGGCCAAGTGACACACTGGCCAGATACTTTCCTCCTGCTGAGACCGCGCAGACGGGCATGAACTGACTGGCAGATAACCAGCGGTAGATCCGGTTCTGATTGCTGCCGTAGACGTATAGAACCGTCTTATAGCCGGACTCCGACGTCGCGTAGCAGAGGCTGCCGTCCGCAGCCATATCCGCATCGAAAATCGGTCTCTGGGTCGTAAGGCTCAGAGCCGTCTCTCCCGACTGCCGCACAGCAAGAAGGTTCGTTCCGCCCACGTCGAAGGCCAGCGTGAGCTTGCCTCCTGTGCGGATAGCGGGGGTATCCAGTTTTGCCTGCACAACGGCAAGCTCATCTCCGTTCGCGTCATAAAGACTGAGCCCGGAGACAGACGCCACGGCAAGGCCTCCCTGCAAGTCGGCATACTGGTTCGCGTTGTGGGAATCAAACGTGAAGCTGCCGCCGGTAGAGTCCGTTCTGACATTCAGGTAGCGCACAAAGCGCTTCGCCGCATCTAAATTCAGAGAATCGCGGAACACATAGAGCGTCACCGCGCCGCCCACCAGAACGAGCGCCAGCACGAACAGCACGATCCGCCGCGCGATGCTTTTCCCGGGATGGGGATCAAATTTTGAAACGTTATCCGACATGGAACACTGCCTCTCCGTCGTCATACCAGAGCTGGGTCATGTAGAGCCCGCCGGGCGGAACCGTGGGACCGGCAGCCTTGCGGTCTCCGTTTGCCAGGATATTGGCCACTTCCTCGGGCGGGAACTTCCCCTCCGCGGCGTACACAACCGTCCCCGCCATCGCGCGCGCCATGTTATATAAAAAGCCGTTGGCGCAGACACGAAGGGAAATGAGATCGCCGTCCCGTTCGACCTCGTAGTGATAGACCGTGCGCACCGTGGACTTCACTTCCGTTCCGACCGAGCGGACGGCGGCAAAATCGTGCGTGCCGACAAACTGCTGCGCCGCGCGCTGCATGACCGCCTCGTCGAGGTGTTTGGGATAGAACCAGGCGCGGTTTACATAAAACGGGTCCTTAATTGGAGAATTGTAGATGAGATAGGTATATTCCTTCTTGACGCACGAACCGATGGCGTTGAAGCCATCGTGCACCTCCATCGCGCCGGTGACGACGATGTCTCCGGGCAGGTGCGTGTTGAAGGCGTAGGGAATGCGCTCCACAGGAATTCTCGCGTCCGTGCGGAAATTTGCCACGTAGACCTTCGCGTGAACGCCCGCGTCCGTCCGGCCGCAGCCGGTAATGTGCACCTTATGGCCCACAACCATGGCGGCGGCTTTCTCGAGCGTCTGGCCGACCGTGATATCATTTTTCTGCACCTGCCAGCCGTGATAGGCCGTACCGAGGTAGCGGAGCGTCAGGGCAATGTTTCTCATAGCGTTCTCCCGTGTGATAAATTATAAGCCGAAGTGCCGCAGCACAATCACGCCCGCAAGCATCAGCGCGCCAAGGCAATAGGCCGTATAATCGCGTCCCGCATAATGGAGCGCATGGAGCTTCGTGCGGCCCTCTCCTCCATGGTAGCAGCGGCACTCCATCGCGGTCGCCAGCTCGTCTGCCCGGCGGAAGGCCGAGATGAAAAGCGGCACCAGAATCGGAATGAGCGCCTTTGCGCGCGCGAGGATATTTCCGGACTCAAAGTCCGCGCCTCTTGCCTTCTGGGCGGACATGATCTTATCGGTTTCTTCAATGAGCGTGGGGATAAAGCGAAGCGCGATGCACATCATCATCGCAAGCTCATGCACCGGCGCGCCGATTTTTTTCAGCGGGCTGAGTAAGCTCTCCAGACCGTCCGTCAGCGCAATCGGGCTCGTGGTGTAGGTGAGCATGAACGTCCCCGCCACCAAAAGCGTGATGCGGAGCACCATGAAAACAGCGTTTTCGATGCCCTGCTTTGTGATCTTGAAAATCCAGAACTGCACGAGCGGTTCGCCCTGCCCGTAAAAGAGGTTCAGAACCGCTGTCAGAATGATGATCAGCATCAAAGGCTTGAGGCCCTTCAAAATAACCTTCAGATGGATTTTGGAAATCCAGACGACAGCAAGCAGGCACCCCGCCACAAGCGCGTACCCCGCCGCGCCCTTCGCAAGAAACAGCGCCACGATGTACACGATTACGAGTACGAGCTTCGTTCTGGGGTCCATTTTGTGGACGGCGGTTTCGCCCGGGAAATACTGGCCGAGCGTCACATCCTTCAGCATGCGGCCTTCCCCCCTTTCAGAAGCGGCAGGAGAAGCTTTTTCGCCTGTTCCACCGTAAAGGCAGAGGCCGGAACGTCCACGCCGAGCTCGCGGAGCTTTAAAAGCACCTGCGTCACCTTCGGCACGGCAAGCCCCATGTGAACGAGCTCTTCCGGCCTTGCGAACACCTCCGCCGGCGTTGCGTCCATGACAAGGTGCGAGTCGTTCATGACAAGAAGCCGGTCGACATTGGAGGCGATCTCCTCCATCGAATGGCTCACCATGATGACCGACGCGCCCTGCGCCGCCTGATAGGCCCGGATATTTTCCAGAATGCTCTCGCGGCCGACGGGGTCCAGTCCCGCCGTGGGCTCATCCAAAATCAGAACGTCCGGCTCCATCGCGATCACGCCCGCAATCGCGGCTCTGCGCTTCTGCCCGCCGGAGAGGTCAAAGGGCGATTTTTCGAGTTCCTTCTCCGTAATGCCGACAAAGCCCGCCGCCCGCAAAACGCGCGCGCGAACCTCGTCTTCAGACAAGCCCATGTTCTTGGGGCCGAAAGCGATGTCCTGAAAGACCGTCTCTTCAAAGAGCTGATACTCCGGGTACTGGAACACCAGCCCCACATGAAAGCGCAGGCGGCGCGTGAGCTTCGCATCCGACCACACGTCCTGCCCCTCGAACAGCACCTGCCCGTTTGACGGCTTCAATAGGCCGTTCATGTGCTGGATGAGCGTCGATTTTCCAGAGCCCGTGTGGCCGATCAGGCCGACAAACTCGCCCCGCCCGACCGTCAGGCTCACATTGTCCAGCGCCACATGCTCAAACGGCGTATCCGCGCCGTAGACATGCGACACATTTCGAATTTCTAATACAGGCTCCAACCGTTTTTCCTCCGAAATCAGGCTTTCGCCTGCGAAATTTGCCGAAGCAGCGCCTGCGCGCAGTCGTCCACGCTCAGAGCGTCCAGCGGAAGCGCGCAGCCGTCGTCATCGAGCGCTTTCAGCAAAAGCGTCGTCTGCGGCGCGGTCAGTCCGACGCTTTGCAGCAGGTCAATTTTCGTAAAAACGTCCTTCGGCGCGCCGTCGGCGATGATTTTTCCGTCGTCCATCGCAATCACGCGGTCGGCGCAGATGGCCTCGTCCATGTGGTGCGTGATCAAAATGACCGTGATGTTCTGCTCGCGGCTGAGCTTTTCGACGATCGAGACGACCTCCTGCCGCCCCTGCGGGTCCAGCATCGCGGTCGGCTCGTCAAGCACGATGGTCTTGGGCCGCATCGCGAGCACGCCCGCGATCGCAACGCGCTGCTTCTGGCCGCCCGAAAGCAGGTGCGGCGCGTGCTTTTTATAGGCCGCCATGCCGACGGCCTCCAACGCTTCATCGACGCGTCTGCGGATCTCCTGCGTCGGAACGCCGAGATTCTCAGGTGCAAACGCCACGTCCTCTTCCACGACGTTCGAGACGATCTGGTTATCCGGGTTCTGGAACACCATGCCCACCTGCTGGCGAATGGCAAGGAGGTTCTCTTCCTGCTTTGTGTCGAGCCCGTAGACCGTCACCGTGCCGCCCTCGGGCAGCAAAATCGCGTTTAAGTGCTTGGCAAGCGTCGATTTGCCGCAGCCGTTGTGTCCCAATACAGCGACGAAGCTTCCCTGCTCAATATCGAGACTCAGGTCCTGAAAGACCACGTGCTCGGTTGACGTGTCGTCCGGGTAGGAATACGCGAGGTGCCGGATCTCAATTGCGTTTTCCATGCTCAGTCCCTCGTCCACCGGCCGGTGCTGCCGCACGGAAGGGCAAGCCCAGTATTCGTCACCGGAAGCCCCAGCTCGTCGCAGCGCGTTTTGCCGCCATATTGTTTGGATACCAGCATATCTAAAATGTAGCCCAGCACCGAGGGAGCCAGCCCCGTGGTGTAGGAATTGATGATCACAAAGAGCGGATCGTCGCTCAAAACCTTACTCACAAGCTCCACGAAGGGGTAGAGGTTGTCTTCGAGCTTCCAGATCTCGCCCGAAGGCCCTCTGCCGTAGCTCGGCGGATCCATAATGATCGCGTCATAGCGCCGGCCGCGCCGGATCTCACGCTCTACAAATTTGCCGCAGTCGTCGACGATCCAGCGAATCGGCTTTTCCTCCAGCCCGGAGGATCTTGCGTTTTCCTTCGCCCACGCGACCATGCCCTTCGCCGCGTCTACATGGCAGACGCTTGCGCCGGCTGCCGCGCAGGCGATCGTTGCGCCGCCCGTGTAGGCAAAGAGGTTCAGAACGCTGATGGGCCGTCCCGCGCCTCTGATTTTCTCCATCGCAAAGTCCCAGTTGGCGGCCTGCTCCGGGAACACGCCCGTGTGCTTGAAGTTCATGGGCTTTACGTTGAACGTGAGCTCCTTATACCGCACCTGCCACTGCTCGGGAAGATGCAGGTTTGACCATTTGCCGCCGCCGGTATTGGAGCGGCTGTATTTTGCATCATATTTGCGCCACAGGGGGTGATTTTTAGGCGTACTCCAAATGACCTGCGGGTCTGGGCGCACGAGGATATACTTTCCCCATCGCTCAAGCTTTTCCCCGCTCGAGGTATCGATGACTTCATAGTCCTTCCATTCGTCTGAAAGCCACATAGCGTTCTCCTGCTGTTGTTTAATCGTTCTGGCTGCCGCCCGTGAGGATATCGCGCACAGCGGCGGAAATGCGGCTTGCGCTGTCTTCCTCTTCCTCGTCTTCCGGCGCTTCGGGCTCGGGCAGATCGTCTCTTGTGTGGATATAGCACTCGACATTAATCGCGTCCACATCCGGGCTCAGAGCCGGGTAATAGCCCGCGGGCAGAGAGTCGTTCGGCACGGCGTAGGCCTGGTCCTGCACCGTGATCCCGCGCACCGGGAAGGCTCGCGAAACATCGAGCAATCCCACGGTCTTTGTCGTATTGCCCTCGACCTGCTTGCAGTATTCGTTCACCACGTGCCCCGACGCGCCGCAGATCTCCACTTCCTTATGGACATCGCAGTTCTGCGTCGGCACATCGTAGAGACTGAGCTCCACGGTCACAGCGCGGCTTCCTCTCGGGTCCTCGCGGCAGGCGTCTGTCATGAGCAGGCCGCTGTCGCGGCAGACCGTGCACTCGACCACGTTCGTGGGCTTGTTAAATTCCTTGTTGGGAAGACCGTCGTGCACCTGCTCCATGACCTTCTGCCAGAGGACGATGGCGGGATTCGTCGACGAATCCGTCAGCACGACCTCCTCGGGGTCGTCGTAGCCGCACCAGACGACGCCGGTATAATAGGGCGTATAGCCCGCGAACCAGCGGTCAAAGTCACTTGTCGTGGTGCCGGTCTTGCCCGCGACGGTCATATTTGCGATTTGTGCCGCCGTGCCGGTGCCGGATTCGACGGTGTTCTCCAGCATATAGGTAATATACCAGGCCGTCATGTCCTTCATCGCGACGTGCGACTGCTGCGTGTTATCGAGCACGACCTTGCCGTCGGAGTCGACGACCTTCGTATACGTCCGCGCCTCGCGGTACACGCCTTCGTTTGCAAACGTTGCGTACGCCTGCGCCATCGCCTTGACGGTCACGCCCCGGGTCAATCCGCCCATCGCGAGCGGCGCCAGGTCCACGTCCGAGAACGTGTCTCCCGCCGCGTTTACATAGGACGATACAAGCGTGCTGAGGCCCATTTTTTCCTTTGCGAACTCGAAGCTGTATTCCGGAGTCATCTGCGCGACGAGCTTGACGGGGATCGTGTTGATGGAAAGACCCACAGCCTCGTTGATGTTCATGAGGCCCCTGTAGATCGAATCGGAGTTTTTCGGCCAGTGCCGCGCGTCGGTAAACGAATACGGCGTATCGTCCATGACCGTCGCGGGCGTGATGAGCCCGAGCTCCAGCGCGGGCGCGTAGACGGAAACGGGCTTGATGGTCGAGCCCGGGGACAGATAGCTCTGCGTCGCGCGGTTCAGAATCAGGCTCCCCTGCTTCTCGCCCACGCCGCCGGCCACAGCCACAACGTCGCCGGTCTTATTGTCAATGATAACAATGCCGGATTGCAGCTGCTGAGAGCTTGCGGTGTTGGGGATATTATCGAGGTTCTGATAAACCTCCTCCACTGCCGCCTGCACGTCGGGGTTGAGCGTGGAGTAAATCTTATAGCCGCCCGTCATGAGCATCTTGCGGACAATCGTCTGATCGTAGCCGGTCTTTTCGCTGAGGTCCCGCACGACGTCGTTGATGACCTGATCTTCAAAGTAGGAATAGTAGTCCTCATCGCCGGACGCTTCGCCGCTGGCATTATGGAGCACCAGCTCCTCCGCCACGGCCGTATCGTGCTGCTCCTGCGTGATATACTTCTGCTCGAGCATCTGGTCGAGAATAATGACCTGCCGCTCCTTGTTCTTGTCGGCGTTGATATACGGGTCGTAGATCGAGGGGTTATTTGTGATGCCGATGAGCGCGGCGCACTCGGCAAGGTCGAGCTCGCTCACGCTCTTGCCAAAATAGACCTGAGACGCGGACTCCACGCCCTCGCAGTTTTCGCCGAGCGCGATGACGTTGAGATAGAGCTCCATGATCTGCTTTTTCGTGTACTTCTTCTCAAGTTCCAAAGCGCTGAAAATTTCAACAAGCTTGCGGCGCACCGTGACCTCGTCGCGGCCCGTGATATTTTTGACGAGCTGCTGCGTGATCGTCGAGCCGCCGGCCTCGCCTCTTCCGAGGAACATTTTCACGCAGGCCTTTAAGGTCGTCACCCAGTCGACGCCCTGATGGTCTTCAAAGCGCTTGTCCTCGATGGCGATGCAGGCATGAATGAGGTTCTTGGGAATGTCCTCGTACTTCACCCACGTGCGGTTCGCGCCGCCGTAGAGCTTGCGCAGAACGACGTCCTGTCCGGTCTTCGGGTCTTCATAATAGATGACGGAGGTTTGATCGAGCGTAAAGCCGTCGATCGAGTCGACCTGTGCGGAGAGATTGTTTTTGACGTACAGGGCAAACAGGCACGCAAAAATCAGCGTCGTCAGAAACAGCACCAGCACCATCGTGCCGAATACCTTTCCGAAGCCTTTCAAAATCCGCCGTGCCGCAGAGCCGGAGGGCTGTGTATTTTTATCTGCTCGCATGTTGTTCCTCCATTTTATCGCGAAACCGCGCCCGCATTTTCCTGCAAAAAGCAGGCACAATATACCATTTTATTTTTCATCGTTACATTATATCATACGTGTCAATTAGTTTGGAAACAAAATATGAATATATGTGGGGGCTACCGGAAAAAGCTGACGCTTTCTCCGGCAAAGGGGATGCGCCTCGACTGCGCGCATAATTTTGCGCCGGAGGCGCAAAATTCCACACTTGCGAGGCGTAGGGTATGTTTCCGGTCGGCGGAGCCGCCGGATAACATGATTTCCATTTTATTTCGCGCCTGCGGGCGCGAAACTCTGCGAGGCTTTTGTATGCGGCTTTGCAAATCCGGGAAAAGTAACGCTGAACGGAGGAAGATAGATGATGAAAAAAAGACGCATATGCGCGCTTTTGATGGCGCTTGGATTGGGGATTGGCGCTCAAACTTATTTTCTGACGGTGAAGGGCGGCAGGATTTGCTATCGCGAGCTGCCGGGGGCTGCGCTTGTTGACACTGGGCGAAGCATCTTCTCTCTGCCGCGCGCGGAGGACCGGGCGCTTTTGTCGCAGGGTGTGTATGTCGCGGGACGGGCGGCTTTGACGCGTGCGCTGGAAGATTTTTGTTCCTGAATCGCACACCGGCAGAATTTCCTCTTGATTTTGTATGCGCAAGACGTTAAAATAGGTGCAAGAACAAATCCTGCGGAGGACGCGACAATGAACGAAGAATACGGAAGCGATTTTATCTCCATCACCGACGAAGACGGCAAGGAGTATGAGCTGGAGGTTCTAGCGGAGCTGGAATACGAAGGCAGCAAATATCTGGCGCTCGTTCCCGCCGAGGATAACTGCGAGGAAGACTTAGAGGTCAGCATTCTCAAAGCTGTGGACGAAAACGGTGAGGAAATTTTGGTCACCATCGACGACGATGATGAGCTCGAGGCCGTGTACGGCGCGCTGATGGACCTCATCTACGAGGATGAGGACACGGAAGAGGCCGACGAGAACTGAGCGCAGCTAAATATTACGTCATGTTTCCCTGCGGGGTGCGTGACGGCTCCACTTAAACCCACATTATATTCAGGGGATGCCGGAAACTTCCGGTGTCGATTGCAGGCCTCCCGCCCACGGCTCTGACCGGTGGTGGACGTTGGAAGCAGAGAAGCATCGGAGAGGCAACCCACCTGCCCTTTCGTGCAGGTTATAATTGGAGTCGCACGGCCTTCGCGGGGATTCGCTTTGCGTGCAGATATTGCGCGGATTTTTTTGTATGGAAAACGGGACAAGGTACAAACACCTTGCCCCGTTGTTTTATATATCATCGTTTCCCGGTCTTCTCGAGAAGCGTCTCATAAATTGCCTGCGTCCTTGCTTCGTCGTCCATGCCGATGACAAGTGTTTTCCCGCCGGAGGTCAGGACGATATACTCCTTCGCGTTCGTGTAGGCATACAGCGTGTAATTGCCGAATTCGCCGTTTCGGAACGCGCCCATCAAGAGCTTCGGAGAACCAAAGCCGTTCGTCCGCACGCCGGGGTCAAAATCGCCGCGATACTCGACCGTATCGATCTTGGAATACTCAACGCGCAGATCCGACCAATAGCTTGCCTTGATCGTCAGCGCATCTTCGCCGCAATTTATCTCCATGCCGCCGGTAAAAAGCAGCAGCGCAGCGCCGAGCAGAATGACCGGAACCGTGACGGCTGTGATTTTCGACGCGATTTTTTCCGCCTTTGTTTTGGGCGCTGTGTCATATACTACGCCCGCTTTCCGGTCCTGCCGGAAAATTGCGTAAGAATACGCGATCGGAAGAAGTCCCAGCGCAGCCACGACGCACACCATCACCCAGGCCATCGCCAGAAGCGGGAGAAACGCGGAAATGAGAAGAAGCAGTCCTCCGCAGACCCAGACCTTACCGGCAAAGCGGTGCGTCCGGTTCCAGTTTTCCTCGTTTCCAAGCGTCCAGGAAACCTTGATGCCAAGCGTCCGGTTTCTTCTGAGCTTTGGAAAATAATTGCCGACCCACAGAAACAGAATGCCGAGCAGCACCGGCACAAGCATCGCAGGCTCCGGCTCTTTTCCCGAAGCCGCCCGATACAAAATGCCGCTCGTCACAAGCGAGCACGCGGGCACGATCCAAAAGATCATCTCCAGAGCCTTCCGGCTCTGCTGCCGCTTTTCCTGATCCCAAAGAGTCAGCCGCAGGCAAAACAGATGCACCAGCAAATATAGAAGCGGCAGGCCAAAGACCGCCAGTGCCTTTCCGGCGGTTCCATCTGTGATTCCATCCGCGCCCCAGTGCGTCGCCATCGTATCCGGAAGGTGGTTCCACATGATAATCCCGTACACAGCCGGAAGCAGGATCACGGCCGACGAGAGAAGAATCTTCGCCTTATTTTGTTTGATCATCGCTGCAGTCTCCTTTCAAATCCGCAAGCCAGAGCATTGTTTCCTCCAACACAGAGGTATTGATCTCATAGAAAATGAATTTTCCCTCCCGGGTATCACGAATCAGGTCAGCTTCTTTTAAAACTGACAAATGCCTCGAAATCGCGGGCGCGGATACGGAAAAGTGCGCCGTGATCTCCCCTGCCGGCATGCGCCCCTTTTTGAGCAGGTTCAGGATCTCCCGGCGAATGGGGTCCGAGAGCGCCTTTAATGTCTGCTGCAATCCCATAGCTCACGCTCCTTTAACATTTAACTTAATCGTTAATTATATAATACACAGTGCATGCGGATTTGTCAACAGCCGCGCGCGTTCCTCCGGTTTTCCCGTCCAGTACAGTCCATTTCCGAAAAAATTATGAATTCCGAAAGAAAGGCTTGCATGTACGCGGCTTTTTCTGTATAATACGTGGAGTGTCGCCTGCGGGCGAAGCAAGAATACACGAGAGGAATGATCCTGAAATGAGCGCATCGCGCGAAAAGAACAAGCGCAAGGAGCAGATTGCTTCCGGCGAAACCCCCGCCGCACCCGAGAAAAAGGGTATGAGCAAGGGTCTGAAATGGACCATCGGCATCATCTGCCTTGTATTGGTAATTGCCATCGTCACGTTTTTCTCCATGCTGACCAGCGGCTATCTGGCCCGCCACGCGACCGCGGCGACTGTCGGCGGCCACAAGCTGACCCCCGCCATGGTGAACTATTTCTATAAGGAAGCCTACAACTCCATGAGCAGCCAGTACGGCGACATGATGAGCTACCTCATCGACACCAACACGCCGCTCAATGAGCAGTACTACGACGAAGAAAACGGCGTCACCTGGGCCGATACCTTCACGGAGCAGGGCCTGCAGAGCGCGGCGCGCCTGTTTGCCATCTACGACGAGGCAGTCGCCAACGGCGCGACCCTTACCGAGGACGATCAGGCAAACATCGACGCGACCGTCATGAATCTCACCACCTACGCCTCCCTCTATGGCTACTCCAACGTCAACGGCTATATCGCCGCTATGTACGGCGCGGGCTGCAACGAGAAGAACTTCCGTGAGTTCCTCACCATCGAAATGCTCGCCACCCGTTACTCCGAGGATGTGGAAGCCGAGCCCACCTATACCGACGACGAGCTCGTAAGCGAATACGAAGCTGACCCCGACACCTATGACACCGTTGACTACCGCGTTTTCAACGTGACCGACAGCCTGTTCGACGAGACCGACGAAGAGAAGCTCGCCGAGCTCAAGAAGACCGCTGCCGACGAGATGCTGGCCGCCGCTGAAAAGGGCGACGAGGCCTTCATTTCCGCGGCCTACGAGCATGCCTCCGAGGACACCAAGGACAGCTACACCGACGACAGCTACACCCTGCGCACGGAGGTGCACCACAGCGAGTCCGAGCTCTCCGACTGGCTCTTTGATGCCAGCCGCAAGACCGGCGACGCTACCTGCATCGAGTCTGACGGCACGTACTACATCGCGATCTTTGAAGCCCGCAACACCCACGACTATGCGCTGCCGAATGTCCGCCACATTCTGATCTCTGTCACCGATACGACGGACGAAGACGCTATGGCGGAGGCCAAGGCCAAGGCGGAAGAGCTGCTTGCCCAGTATGAGGCCGGCGAACACACCGAAGACGCGTTTGCCGCCATCGGCGACGCTGCCCGTGACGACGGTACTGCCGCAGAATCTGCCCGCTATGAGGACATCACGCCGGGTCAGATGGTCGAAGACTTTGAGAACTGGTGCTTTGAGGACCACGAGGTCGGCGATACCGGCATCATCGAAAGCTCCTACGGCTACCATGTCATGTACTTCTCCGGCTACGGCACGAATTACCGCATGAAGCTCGTGGAGGACCAGCTCCGCAGCGATGCGTATGACGCATGGTTCGCTTCCGTCACCGAGGGTGCAGCGGACAACATCCAGACAAATGCGTTTGGTATGCGCTTTACCACCAAGTAACAGTAAAAACGAAAAGGGGCTGCCTTGCGGCAGCTCCTTTTTTGGGAGACAGTTATGCAGGAAACACAATTTGACCGGGAACGGATGCTTCTGGGAGACGAAGCAATCGATCTTCTGAAAGAATGCCATGTCGCCGTCTTCGGTGTCGGCGGCGTGGGGAGCTTCGCGGCGGAGGCTCTGGCGCGCGCGGGCGTGGGCGCGATCACGCTCGTTGACCACGATACCGTGTCGCTCACGAACCTCAACCGGCAGCTGGTCGCCCTGCGCTCGACGCTGGGTATGCAGAAAACCGACGTGATGGCAGCGCGCATCCGGGACATCAACCCCGACTGCCGCGTCGCGGTACTTCCCGTCTTCTATGCGCCCGAGGCCCGGGAGGATTTCTTTTCCCTCGGCTTTGACTACATTGCCGACTGCATCGACTCCACGCGCAGTAAAATAGACCTCATCGAGACGGCCATCACGCGGGGCGTTCCGATCATCAGCTCAATGGGAACCGGAAACCGGCTTGACCCCTCCAAATTTACGATCACGGACCTGAGCAAAACCTCCGGCTGCCCGCTGGCCAAGGTCATGCGGCGAGAGCTCCGGGCGCGCGGGATCAAGCACCACACGGTCCTTGCCAGCGAAGAGCTGCCGCTTACGCCGAGGAAGTTTCCCGGTCAGGAAGCGGAAAGGCGCACACCGCCGGGCTCTGTGTCGTGGGTCCCGCCGTGCGCAGGTATGATGATCGCAGGCTATATCGTGCAGCAGCTTCTCACGCAAAAAGTGCCGGAACAACCGACAGAATAAATTATGCCTCCCCTGCCAACACTAGTGTGTACTTGACAGGGGAGGTTTTTTTATGAACGCTGCGCAGCCCGCCATCTGGAAATGTCTGCTGACCGGAGGCCTCGCCGGATTTGTCAACGGCTTTTTTGGAGCCGGGGGCGGCATGATCGTCGTGCCGCTTCTGATTCTTCTTGTAAAGCTCGAGGACAAAAACGCGTTTTCCTCGGCCATCAGCATCATTCTGCCGCTGACGATCGTCTCGCTCGTGATCTACGCGAAAAACGGCGCGCTGGACTTGAAAGCCGCGCTTCCCTACCTTCTCGGCGGCGCAGGCGGCGGAATCCTCGCCGGGCTCTGGTTCAAGAAGGTTTCGGCGCGATTTTTACACATTGCGCTGGGACTCCTGATTTTATTTGGCGGCGCGAGGCTCATCTTATGTTAACCTTTCTGATTGCCGTTCTGGCGGGACTCATCTGCGGCGTGCTCTCGGGGTTCGGAATTGGCGGCGGTTCGCTTCTCATGGTCTGGCTGACCGCCGCACAGTCCATGGAGCAGCGCACGGCACAAGGCGTGAATCTTCTGTATTTCCTCCCGACTGCTGCGTGTTCCCTCTTCTTCCACGTCAAAAATAAGCAGATCGTCTGGCGCGCCGTTCTTCCGGCGGCTCTGGCCGGGTGCCTCACCGCGATTCCCGGCGCGCTGCTGGCGTCAACGCTCGATACCGGCCTTCTGCGAAAGCTTTTCGGCGGCTTTCTCATTCTCGTTGGGATCAGCGAGGTGTTTTTCAAGGGCAAAAAATCCGGCAGTTCAAGCTGAACCGCCGGATTTTCGATACCGTATTACACAATCATCATAATCGCCGCTATGATAAGCGCCACGACGCCTCCGACCCGATTCCACGTCAGCGCCGCATCGGACGGCTCGGCGTCTTTGATCTTCCAGCCGGTTTCAAGATACCATGCCGCCTGCGGCCAGGCTGTATTGACACCGCCGATAAACAGCAGCACCAGAATTAGCCCCCAGTTTTTCGCGGATTTTGCTTCGTTCTTCGCAGACGGTGAAGCTTCCAGAACCCGTTTGAGCGTCCAGCCATCCGGATACTTTTCAAAATCGAACCCCAGGCTCGTCGCGCCCGTTCCGTTGTCAGACCATTTGTAGGTCTCACCGTCCGGATAGGCAAACGTCACGCTGTAGCTGCTGCCGCTCGTATCGTAGCAGTAGGAATAGGTGCTCGTGCCGTCCGTGATGGTGCCTTTGTCATTGTCGATCGGCGTGACGGTGTAGACTCTCCCATCCCATCCGATGGAATACGGCTCGAGGGCGGTTTTCGTCTGCTTTTCTGCGCAGGCGCTCAGACTCAGCACCAGCGCTGCCAGCACTGCCAATATCAAAGCCCCAAACACAACATTCCGCCGTTTTCTCATGCGCTTCTCCTTTCTCCGGTCCTGCCGCGAGGCAGTATCAATCCGCCATGCGGTAGGATTTGTCAAAATACTCATAGTACGGAATCAGAAATTCGTAGCCTTCTTTGACTGTGTCAAGCAAATCTCGCGAATAGGACAACGCGTCGTATTCACGATCGCAGACGATGGAGAACGAGCGGCGGTTGTACCAGCCGGAGAGCGCGTCGTCCGCGTGTCCCTTCGGTCTTGCGTATTCGTCGCCGCGCAGGAAAAACGTCTGCTGCCGGTCGAGCTTCCTTGCCAGCTTCTCGAGCTCCTTCGGGTGCTGGTCGGCGTATTTCCGGAATCTTGCCGCCGCAGCCGGCTGACACCAGTAGCCAAAGCCATAGCTGTACCCCTCGCAGCCAATCTCAAACCAGAGGCAGGGCGCGTTCTCCCGCCCCTCGAGCTCATTCTGGAACGAGAACCAGATGTGATCTTTCAAAGGCCCCCGGCCAAATAGCCGCCTTGCGTCGCGGTAGATCTTTGAGATGTGCAGATTCAGGTGCAGTTGCGGATACCTTTCCGTCAGCCAGTCGTAGAGCTCGCCTGAAAGCTCCTTCGTCGGGTTCATGATGTATTCGTTAAATTGATCTTTTCTGGGATGGAACCATTCGCGCGAATTGTTGAAGCGGATGTCCCAGAAGAAATCCACGGTCTTGTCGCTGTAGCCTGTGAACATGCAGTGTTTTACTCCTTGTGCGTGCGAAGATAATTGAGATAGCCCTCTAAAATAAGGGACGCAGCAACCGCGTCGACGGTTTTCTTGCGTTTTTTGCCGTGGTAATTGTTATCAGACAAAATCTGATGGGCCTCGATCGTCGTCCGCCGCTCATCCCATAAGACGACTGGCTGCCCCAGAAGTTCCTCGAGCTTCGCGGCAAACTCCCGGTAGAGGTCCGCTCTCGGCCCCTCCGAGCCATCCATGTTGCGGGGAAAGCCCATCACGAGGCGCTGCGCCCCGGATTTTCTGTAGGCCTCCGCCACAAGCTTGGCGGTTTTTTCTTTGTTCCAGGACTCGATGACGCTCGTCGAGCCTGTCAGCATCCCCAGCGCGTCCGAGACGGCCACGCCCGTGCGCGCGTCTCCCAGATCGATCGCCATTACCTTCATGTAAGCATCCTCCATATTGTGGTTTCATTTTTTATATTGTACCATGCTTTCGGCGCAAAGGCAATGCGGCGAATTTTTTTTCCGCATTTTTTCAAATTTCCGGTTGACCGGTGGCTTCATTTGTGCTATATTGTTTTTACCTGCGAAAAAAGGGACACGTATGCCGTTTTTTCAGCCGCGTTGGCGCCATCGTAGTTTCGGCGTCGCCTAAATTTACCATAGAACGCGGTCATACAGGGAGGCAAGATTTAAGGAGGTGCCGAACAATGCGCGTGAAGATCACACTCAGATGCAACGAATGCAAGCAGAGAAACTACAACACGATGAAGAACAAGAAGAACGACCCTGACCGTCTCGAAATGAAGAAGTATTGCAGATTCTGCAAGAAGCAGACTGTTCACAGCGAGACGAAGTAAGGCAATGGCAAAGACATTGCAGAAAGGGTGAAATCATGGCAGAAGCAAAAAAGGAAAACTTCTTTGTGCGTGCCGGGAAGCGAATCAGCCGTTGGTTCCGCGAAATGAAGAGCGAGCTGAAAAAGGTCGTATGGCCCACCAAGAGCCAGATGATCAACAACACGCTCATCGTTCTGGCCTGTGTGCTGGTCGTCGGCATTTTCATTTGGGTTTTTGATGCGGTCGGCGGCGTCGTCGTCAACGGTATTATTACCCTCGTCAAGGGCTGAGCGGTACCATGGCGGAAGCAGCAAAATGGTATGTTGTGCATACCTATTCCGGTTATGAAAACACCGTAAAGGCCACCATTGAAAAAACCATCGAGACCCGCCAGCTCCAGGATCTCATCCACGTTGTCTCCATCCCGATGGAGACCGTCACCGAGATCACGGACAACGGCCCCAAGACGTACGACCGCAAGGTGTTCCCCGGCTATGTGCTGGTGAAGATGATCATGTCCGACGAGGCATGGTACATCATCAAGAACGTGCGCGGCGTGACCGGCTTTGTCGGCTCGGGCACCAAGCCCACGCCGCTGACGGACGAAGAGGTGCAGCAGCTGGGCGTTGAAAAGCACGAGATCGTCGTCGCCTACAGTGAAGGCGACACCGTCAAGATTGCAGACGGCCCGCTGACGTCGTTTACCGGCGTTGTCGATATGGTGGATATCGAAAAGAACAAGGTGCGCGTGATTGTGTCCATGTTCGGACGCGAAACGCCCGTCGAACTCGAGCTCGATCAGGTCGAACTGGTCAGCGAGTAAGCCCCGGCTGGAGGCCGGAACGTGGGAGGGGTTCACCCCGCCAGAAATACGCGCGAGCGTATCACCACATTTATTCAGGAGGTGCTTATCATGGCACAGAAAGTAACAGGTTATATCAAGCTTCAGATTCCTGCCGCAAAGGCAACCGCTTCGCCCCCTGTCGGCCCGGCGCTTGGCCAGCACGGCGTTAACATTTCCCAGTTCATCAAGGAATTCAACGAGCGTACCAAGGATCAGGCCGGCTTCAAGATCCCGGTTGTCATCACCGTTTACGCCGACCGCAGCTTCACCTTCGTCACCAAGACCCCCCCGACTCCGACCCTCATTCTGAAGGCGCTCGGCATCGAGAAGGGCTCCGGTGTTCCCAACAAGGACAAAGTCGCTACCATCACCAAGGCGCAGGTCAAGGAAATTGCCGAGCGCAAGATGCCAGACCTGACCGCCAACACCATTGAAGCCGCGATGAGCCAGGTTGCAGGCACCTGCCGCAGCATGGGTATCGTTGTTGTCGACTAATTGCTTGACCCGAGGTATTCCGGCAATCGGCCGGGCCTCATAAATATGTGGGAGGATTATTCCGCATCACCACTAAGGAGGATATTACATTGTTTAAAGGTAAAAAGTACGTCGACAGCGCGAAGCTGATCGACCGCAGCGTGCAGTACGAAGTCGCTGACGCGATGGATCTGGTTGTCAAGACTGCAAAGGCCAAGTTCGACGAGACTGTCGAAGTTCATATCAAGCTCGGCGTTGACTCCCGTCACGCTGATCAGCAGGTCCGCGGCGCGATCGTTCTTCCGAACGGCACCGGCAAGACCCGTAAGGTCCTCGTGTTCGCCAAGGACGCAAAGCTCGACGAAGCCCTCGCAGCAGGCGCTGATTACGCCGGCGGCATGGAGCTCGTGGAAAAGATTCAGAAGGAAAACTGGTTCGACTTTGACGTTGTCGTCGCTACCCCCGACATGATGGGTATCGTCGGTCGTCTTGGTAAGGTTCTTGGCCCGAAGGGTCTCATGCCCTCCCCCAAGGCCGGCACCGTGACCCCCAACGTCACCGCCGCTGTCAAGGAGATCAAAGCCGGTAAGATCGAGTACCGTCTCGACAAGACCAACATCATCCACTGCCCGATCGGCAAGGCTTCGTTCGGCACCGAGAAGCTCGTTGAGAACTTCAACGCGCTCATGGGCGCTGTCATCAAGGCAAAGCCCGCCGCTGCAAAGGGCCAGTATGTCAGAAGCTGCACCGTCGCTTCCACGATGGGCCCCGGCATCAAGGTCGCAGCCGCAAAGCTGTAGTTTTGTCCTTGACATTCTCCATTTTTCTGCTATAATAATCTAGCTGCCAAAGACAGCAGGAGGCATCATGCCGTAATGGACAAGCGTCCGTCCTGCCGAGGTTTCGCAAGAATGGTAACATTTCTGTGTCCTCATGTCTTTTGGCATGAGGACATTTTATTTCTCGGAGGTGACATTCATGCCCAACGCAAAGGTTTTAGAGACCAAGAAATCCATCGTTGATGCTCTGTCTGATAAAATTCAGAACGCTACTTCTGCTGTTTTTGTAGACTACAAGGGCATCACCGTCGCACAGGATACCGAGCTGCGTAACCAGTTCCGTGCTGCGAATGTCGAATATTCTGTCGTGAAGAACACGCTGACCCGTTTCGCCGCCAACAAGGCTGGCTACACCGAGTTCGACGAGCTTCTCAACGGCACGACGTCCATGGCGTCCACCACGGAAGACCCCATCGCTCCGGCTCGCGTCATTTGCGAATTTGCCAAGAAGAACAAGAACGTCGTCAAGATCAAGGGCGGCATGGTTGAAGGTAAGGTTCTGTCGGTTGACGAGCTCATGTCCTTCGGCGAGCTGCCTTCCAAGAACGCGCTCGTTGCGCAGGTTCTCGGCACGTTCCTCGCTCCTATTTCTTCCCTCGCTGTTGTCCTGAATCAGATTCTGGAACAGAAGGGCGGCGCTCCCGCAGAGGCTGCGGAAGCAGAAGCTTAATTTTCACCTAACCTGAACACAAAACATTTAATTGGAGGTAATTACAATGGCATCCGAAAAGATTACTGCTATGATCGAAGAAGTTAAGACCCTTACCGTTCTGGAGCTGGCTGAGCTGGTTCACGCTCTGGAAGACGAGTTCGGCGTTTCCGCCGCTGCCGCTGCTGTTGCTGCTCCCGCTGCCGGCGCTGCTGCTGCTGAGGAAGAGAAGACCGAGTTCGACGTCGTGCTGAAGTCCGCCGGCGCCAACAAGATCGCTGTCATCAAGGTCGTCCGTGCCGCTACCGGTCTCGGCCTGAAGGAAGCAAAGGAGCTCGTCGACGGCGCTCCCAAGAACCTCAAGGAAGGCATCTCCAAGGACGACGCGGAGAAGCTCGCTGCCGAGCTCAAGGAAGCTGGCGCAGAGGTCGAGGTCAAGTAATTTTACTTGTTGCCTATCAAAACACGCTGCATGAAATCATGCAGCGTGTTTTTTGCGTTTTGATCTGTAATTTTCCAAATTGTGCGTAGGGGTCGATGCCCACATCGACCCATTGGGCACCAACGAATTCGCCGAAGATTTTCGCGTTTCGGAAATACATTTTGCCGTGACGATGTGGGCATCGTCTCCTACAGTGTTAATTGTAGGACTCTGCAAAGAAGAACCCCGATTGCTGTCGGCAGAAGCATCCCAAGAAATGCCCATTTCGCGCTGCCGGATTCCTTGCTGATGGTCAGAACTGTCGTGCTGCACGGCCAGTGGAAAAGCGTGAAAACCATCACGCAGAGCGCCGTCTTCCATGTCCAGCCCGCCTGCACCAGCTGCGAGCTCACATCCATCGTCTGCGCCTGCGCGAGACTCCCGCCGGCCGATAGGATCATCACACAGACCGGAAGCAGCAGTTCATTTGCCGGAAAGCTCAAAAGAAACGCCAATAGAATCGCGCCGTTCATCCCGAGCCATATTCCCACTGGGTCAAGCACCCGCGAAAGCTTCACCAGTACCGGCATTCCGTCAAACGAAACATTTCCAAGCAGCCACAAAAGGAGCCCCGCCGGCGCGGCAACCGCAACGGCTCTTCCGAGCACAAAGAGGCTCCTGTCCCGCAGCGAGCGGACAATCACCTTCCCGATCTGCGGCCTGCGATATGGCGGAAGCTCCAGTGTAAAATGAGACGGTGTACCTTTGAGAACCGTTTTCCCAAGCAAAAGCGATGAGACCATCGTCATGCCCACGCCAAGCAGCACGCAGCCGGTCAGAATCAAGGCCGCAAGCCATGCGTCGCTTGCCCCAAAGAAGAGTGCGCCGAGCGTCAGCAGCGTCGGAAATCGTCCATTGCACGGAACAAGCGCGTTTGTGAGCATTCCGATCAACCGCTCACGCTCGGAGTCAATGATCCGGCAGCCGCTCACACCCGCCGCGTTGCAGCCAAAGCCCATACACATCGTAAGCGCCTGCTTGCCGCAGCTGCCGCATTTTTCGAAGCACGCGTCCATCAGAAACGCCACGCGCGGCAGATACCCCGCATCCTCCAGCAGCGTAAAGAGTGGAAAGAAAATCAAAACCGGCGGCAGCATGACGGAAACGACCTTTGCCGTCGTCTGGTAGACGCCTGCAATCAGCGCGCCAGAGAGCCATGAAGGCGCGTGGAAACTGTCAGCCACCACCCACAAGCTCGCCTCCATGGCGTCAAAACCGCGCTGTAAAAGCTGGGATGGCACATTTGCGCCCTGAATCGTGAGCCAGAAGACGAGCCCTAAAAGTCCCGCCAGCGAGAGCGGCCCTGTCACCTTGCCCGTGAGCAGCCGGTCAACCCGGAGCGTGCGCGTTTTCGCGTCCTGCCTCGTTTCGCGCACAACCTTTTTTGCGATTTCCTCCGCCCGCCGCACGAACCGCGCCGCGATCTCGTCAGAGTCCCGCCCGGACGCGCCATACAGCGCCTCCGCGCCCAAATGCGATTCGCGGATGGAATTGGGCACCACGCCGCATCGCCGCGGTCTCGGTGCTTCAAAGCCGTCCAGAATCCGCCGCAGCTGCTCGAGAAGCTCACCCATGCCCTCTTCTCTGCTCGCCGACGCGGCCACAACCGGCACACCGAGCTCAAATGACAGCGCAGCAAGGTCGATCTCTATTCCCTGCTTTCGCGCCTCATCCATCAGATTCACGCACACGATTACCCGGTCGGTCAGCTCCATGACCTGCAGGGCCAGGATCAAACTACGCTCCAGACTCGTCGCGTCACATACGGCGATCACGCAGTCGGCCTCGCCGCCGGAAATGAATCCGGCTGCCAGTATCTCCTCCTGCGATTTGCTGACCAGCGCGTATGTACCGGGGAGGTCCACCAGCCGGATCTCCTCGCCTTTGTACACACAAACACCCTGCGCGAGCGAAACGGTCTTTCCCGGCCAGTTTCCGGTGTGTTGTCGCATGCCAGTCAGGGCGTTGAAGATCGTGCTCTTGCCGACGTTCGGGTTCCCTGCCAATGCGGCGACAGGCGTCTCTTTTGTCTGCCGGTTCTTCGTCATGACACGCGCTCCACGAAAATTTCCTGCGCGTCTCTCGTTCTCAGCGCAAGGACGGCGCCGCGCACCGTGAAGGCCATCGGTGAGCCCGCAGGCGCAGCAAAGCGGCACGAAACGAGCGTCTGCGGAATCAGTCCCAGGTCAAACAGTCTGCGCCGCAGCGCGCCTTCTACGCGGATCTCCGCCACCCGGACCGTTTCTCCCGGCGCGATTGCTGCAAGCGGTATTCTCTGCTGCATGAGCTTTCCTCCTAACGAACCCGCTTTCCCCGGGTCTGAATCTTGCATGTTTGCATCAGTCTCTCGTATGATACAGCTTACGCAGCGCACCTTCAAAATGTGACAAAACGCGCGCTGCCCGACATCCGGGCAGCGCGCGTTTTTTGATTCGTCTATTACGGTAATGCGTCAAACGCAGGCTTGAGCGTTTCAAGCTTCGGGATGCTGCACATCGCGTTCCACGCCATGATGCCGCCGTCCAGTCCGTTCTCTAACAGTGCCCGAATCTGGCCGCTGACCTCCTCTGCGCCGTAGGTGTTGTACGGCGGGCGAATCGCGTCGTAAGCCTGAATCCACGTGCGCACGATGGCGGGACTCGGCGTTTCCGTCTGGCGCTTGGCCGCGTTCTTCGCCCAGTCGAGCAGCGTCTCATACGGATGCTCCCAAGGCCTGTACGTGCCGTTCTGCGCGAAGTGGTCGGGGTACGGCATGCCGCTGATGACGTCGACGACGTTGCTGATGGCGGGCCAGTACTGGCCGTAGGCTGTGACGTAGCTGCCGGAGGTTTCGCCGAACACGTCGGCGCTGACATACACGCCCACATCATGCAGCTCGTCGCAGGCGAGCATCAGAAAGCGCTGGATGGCCTGCGCCTTCGTCTCGTCATATTCGTTGCAGTAGTCGATGTTGCCGTCTTCCTCGTAGTAATACGTGCCGTCCGGGAAACGGACATAGTCGAACTGAATTTCGTTGAAGCCGAAAAGGCTGACGGCCTCCTTGGCCAGCTCCACCTTATACTCCCACACATAGCGGCAGAAGGCGCTCGGCCAGTAGCTGCCCGCGATATACAGTGGGTCCCCCGATGCGTCGGAAATCGCGTATTCGGGGTGGTCGCTGACAAAGAACGAGTCGTTAAAGGTGGTCAGACGGCCGATCACGTAGAAGCCCGCGTCCTTGATCTTCTGGATGCAGGTCTTGTATTCCTCCTGCGTGTTGTTGGCGTAGGAATCCGCCGTGGGCGAATATTCGCGGAAGACCTCGGAGTCGTAACCGATGGACGTGCCGTCCATGATGTTGACAACGAAGGCGTTGATCTTCGTGGTCTTGGCGTATGCGATGTACGCATCGATGTTAGAAAGCACGTCCGGGTCACAGGTGAGATAGAGCGCGTAGACGTGCTCAGGCATGACGTTATCCGTGAAGCTCGCCTTCTGGCGGGGGTAATAATCGAGGCTCTCGCCGTCACCGCCGCCATAGCGGTCCGCGCGTCCCGCGTGAATCATGTAGGTTCCGAAGCGGTCGTAGACCTCCATGGCTGATTCCTGCGTGCTGGCGGTATATTCGCCCGAAATATAGCCCGTCTCCTCGCCGTTTGTCACCTCATAGAGATGGACGACGCCGTCTGTCATGTAGTCGTAGCCGACGATTTTGAGCTCCGTCCCCTTCTCAAGAAGCCCGCCCAGCTCCACCGTCTCCGGGTCGAGGCGCAGGTTCTGCGGCGTGCGCACAAAAACGCTCGTCTCACGCATCACGTCGTTCGGGTTATCGGTCAGATTTTCCTCCGACACATAGCCGTATTTGAGCGAATCGAGATAGGTAAGATAATACGTCACACCGTCTTTTTTGCGCGTGTGCTCCGACGAAACGGTCACCGCGCTGCCGCGCACGGCGGTCCCGGCGGGCTCCAGATCATCGTTCAGATAGCTTACGCTCGGACTGTCGGCGCAGAGATAGGCCTTCTCATAGCGGCTGGTTTTCTCCGTCTGCTCTTGCTCCTGCTGCGGCTCTTCCCGACCGCCGGTAATGACGCAGATAAACAGAATCAGCGCCACCAGCGCCAGAACCGCAAGCAAAATCAGCCAGGAGTTCTGCCGGAGGAACTTTCTCTGCTCCTGCTGCTGGCGACGCCTGGCCTTGCGCGATTTAGGTTTCCGGTTCTTCTGCCGGTTCTGTTCGGAGTGCGGCTGCATAGTCTTCCCTGCCTTCCTGTATGAAGACATTATACATCAACTTTTCAGAGATTTCCACCATTTTTGTAAGATTTCTGAAAGATTGGCGGATTCTGCCGCGTTATTTGCGGTTCTCGCTCCATTTTACCGGTCAAATATTTGTCTTTTTCGCCATCGTCCACCATTTTCTCCAAATTTTACTGCCGCCTCCAGACGTTATGTAAATCATTTTTCAGAACTTTTTCCAGCAAAACGCGCGCCGCAGGAAGCTTCCTGCGGCGCGCATCCGGTAAAATTTCAAAGCTCGCCTATATAGTAAATGTAGTCGAGACAGCGCAGCGCTTCGATGATCTCCTTGTGTGTTTTGTACTTTTTAAGCTCCTGACTGCTGATGGTAATAGCGACCGTGTAGACGCTCAGGCCGGAATTGAGATAAGCGGGGTTTGCCTCAATGTCGTCGATTTTGAGCCCCAAGCGGCGGATGGTCGTGACGAAGTCCTGCAAATTGTATTTGCTCTTGAGCTCCAGATGCACCTCAAAATGGTTCGACCGGTCCTTGAGATACGTCTCAAACGCCGGGAGCCATGAGAGACAGGCCAGAATCGCCGCGAAGCCAAGCGCCGCCAGCGTATAGAGGCCCGCGCCAAGCGCGAGCCCAAGAAGGCTGCACGACCAGAGCCCTGTCGCCGTTGTGAGGCCGCGGATCTGGCTTTTGGAGCTGAACAGAATGGAGTTTGTGCTGATGATCGCAATACCGAGCACCACGGCCGCCGAGATAAGCGGCAAGCCGCCGCTCGCCCGGTCGAGCGTCATAGCGGCCGTTCCGGACATGCAGACAAGGACAAACGTACGTAGTCCCGCCGCATGCCGTTTTGTCGCGCGCTCACAGCCAAGGACCGCGCCAAACGTCAACGCCAGCGCCAGCCGGAACGCTATCGCCCAAAGACCGTCTCCCGCGCTCCACGTGCCAATAAGCCCTCCAATCGGATCGTACATTGCTCATCCTCCCTTTCGTGCCGTTGTGTTTCGTCCTGTCATCCGCGAAAAGCCCATCTGCTCGCGCTGTTCCACGGCTGCCTGCGTGAAGGCCTGCTCCTCGGGGCTGATATCCACATTGTGCGCGGGCAGCTCCTGCTGGATTTTCTGGATGCGCTCGATGAGAAGCTCGAGCTCCGTTTTCTTCGGCGCTTCCTCCGCCGACTCCTCCACGTCGACCAGCTCCTCGAGCTTTGTGGAATACGAATGCGACAGGTAAAGCGCCAGCTTCGCGCAGCCGGGGCCGATGAGCTCATAGAGAACCGACGAAGCTAAAATGATCGTCTGCAGATCCTGCCCGATCTCGCCCCCGAGCGTCCTTGCGCCGAGCGCCGCCAGACCGATAGCCACACCCGCCTGCGGGATGAGCGCCAGACCAAGATAGTCCCGCGTGCGCCTGGGCTTTTTGACCGCCAGACAGCCGAGCCACGCGCCCGCATATTTGCCGAGAATGCGCGTGATAAAATAGAGCACGCCAACTAAGATCAGCGGTACGCTCCCGAGCGTGCTCTGCGCGCCAAAGAGCGTATCCAATCGGAAACTCAAACCTGAACGCACAAAGAAAAGCAGCAATACCGGCGGGCTGAAATAGGCCAGCTGCTGGAATAGATTCGCGTCGTTCGTGAGATTGATATACACCATGCCCATCGACATGCAGCCAAGAAGCGGCGAGACGCCGAGAAGCGCGCACACTCCGCAGAAAGCAAACAGCGTCGCGAGCGAGACAATGAGCCGGTTGTCCGTAGACCGCTTGCGAAACAGCAGCTTAAGCAGAAATCCAAAAAATCCGCCGAGCGCCAGCACGAAGAGATTCGCCAGGATCGGCTTTATGATCGTCTCAAAGCTTGATCCCCGGTTTCCGCTTCCGGCCAGCGCAATGGAAATGGCAATGCTGTAGGCAACAAGACTCACCACGTCGTCTAACGCCACAATTTGCAGCAGCGTCTCGACAAAATCGCCCTTCGCGCCTGTCTGCCGAATGGTCATGACCGTGGACGCGGGAGCTGTCGCCGAAGCAAGCGCAGCGAGCACCGCGCAGAACGCGAGATCGAGTCCCAACGCAAAATACGTCAGCACGAACACGAAGACCGACGCCATGCACGCCTCCAGAAGCGTAATGACGATCACGCCGAGGCCGCTTTTTTTGAGCGTGGAGAGCTTAAAGAACTCGCCAACGCTGAACGCGATGAACGCCAGCGCGATATCGGAAATGAAATCCATGCCGCCAATGACGCTTGCCGGAATCAGGTTCAGGCAGTAGGGGCCGATGAAAATACCCGTCAGAATATACGCCGTCACGTCCGGCAGGCGAAGCGCTTTTGTGATCCTCGTCATTGCGAAGCCCAGAAACAGCATCAGCGCAACTGAGATAATCACGCCCGCTGTCTGTCCAGACTGCGCCAGCTTCTGTGAAAACGCTCCAAGCATTCCGCTCCCTCCTTGCAATTCGTTGTACCTTATGATATAACTAGGAACAGATAAATGCAAATTATGTTTTTAAAGTATATCATAATTTTTTATAATGGAGTGTTTGCTCATGCTCAATCCAAAACTCAGTACGCTTCTCACCGCGGCAGAGCTCGGCAGCTTCACCCGCGCGGCAAATGCCCTGAGCCTCACCCAGCCCGCCGTCAGCCATCACATCAAGGAACTCGAGCAGCAGCTCGGCGTGACGCTCTTTTTGCGGAAAAAGGGACAAATTTCACTGACGCCGGAGGGAGAAATCGTCGTACAGTACGTCCGGCGCATGAAGGCGCTAGAGCAGCAGATGATGCAGGAGCTCAAATCCTCCGACCGCCGCCTCACCCGCCTTCGCGTCGGCATCACGCACACGGCAGAGAGCAACCTGATTACAGAAGTACTCGCGAAATTTGGCCGGGAAAATGACGGCGTATCGATAACAATTACAACCGATACCATAAAAAATCTTTATGATGCGATGGAGCACTTTGAGCTCGATCTTGCCGTTGTGGACAGTACGGTTCCCTCTCCCGACCTCAACGCGCTGATGTTGGACACCGACTGCATCGTCTGTGTGCTCTCCAACAACAATCCCCTTTCGCGCCATGCGATGGTGACCCTCGAGGACCTCAAAAAAGAGCGCATGATCCTGCGCCTGCCATCGTCCGCAACGCGAAAGCTCTTCGAAGCGCTTTTGCTGAGTCTTGGCATGAGCATCGACGCGTTTGATGTAGCCATGGAGGTCGACAACATCGCGACCATCAAGGACCTCATCCGAAAGGATCTCGGCGTGTCGATCCTTGCGCGCAGCGCCTGTATGGATGAGCTGCGAAAAGGAAAGCTCACGGCACTGCCGATTGAAAACCTCAGTATGGTGCGCCAGATGAACCTTATCTATCGCAAGGACTTCCAGCACATGGAGCTCCTCTACGAAATTTTAAGGCTCTACCACGATACCGCCATGCATCTGCAATAGAACCATCTTTGCGCTCGTGGGGCGTTGGCCACTTGCCTACTTCGTACCTTTCGTAGGGGACGATGCCTACATTGTCCCGGCAAAATGCACCGTTTTTACAGAAATTTTGTTGAATTCGAAGGTTTTCAAAGGGTCGATGTGGGCATCGACCCCTACGAACCTCCCAGAGAGATATAAGAAAGACCGGAGACAGTCCTCTCCGGTCTTTTATCGTATGCAATCGAGGGAACGCTTGTGCATTAACCTTCCTTCATAAGTTTCCTTCTGGCAAGGTTGATGGTACCTTCCTGCATGGAGTTGATCCACTCGAGGCTCTTGCCGCAGCCGAGGGCCACGCAGGAGTCCGGGTCGTCGGCAATCGTGCAGGGAATTTCCGTGCGCTCGGAGATCAGGAAATCGAAGCCATAGAGCTGGCAGCCGCCGCCGGTCAGAACGATCCCATTTCGCGCCACATCTGCCACAAGCTCCGGAGAGCTCAGCTCCAAAACCGCAAGCACCTCGTCGACGATCTGCCGCGCGGGCCGCTTGAAGGCCTCCATGAGATCGACAGAGGACACCATTTCCTCTTTGGGAAGCCCCGTCTTGAGGTCGCGGCCCTTGACGAGCATGCTGACAGGTTCCGGCCGGTCGTAGACGCAGCCGATGGTGATTTTCACTTCCTCGGCGGTGTTGAGGCCGATGATCATGCCGTAGCGCTTGCGCATGAAGGCCGCGACCGCCTCGTCAAACGTGTCGCCTGCGATCTTGATGGAAGACGATGTTGCAATGCCGCCGAGAGACAGTACAGCAATATCCGTCGTGCCGCCGCCGATATCGACCACCATGTGTCCGTCCGGCCCCGTGATGTCGAGCTTCGCGCCGAGCGCCGCCGCATACGGCTCTTCAATCAGATACACGCGCCGAGCGCCCGCTTCCATGGTCGCCTGAATGACCGCGCGCTCTTCGACCTCCGTCACGCCGGACGGCACGCAGACGATCACGCGGGGCTTGATGAGGGAGAACTTGCTGATCTTTTTGAGGAACTGATCGAGCATTTTCTCGGTCATCTCATAGTCTGAGATCACGCCGTCGCGAAGCGGCCGCACGGCCACAATATTGCCAGGCGTTCTTCCGAGCATGTTTCTCGCCGCCGCACCGACCTGAAGCACCTTGCCGGTGTTTTTATCCACCGCCACAACCGACGGCTCGCGCAGGACAATTCCCTTGCCCTCTTCATAGACCAAAATATTCGCGGTACCAAGATCGATACCGATATCTCTTGAAAGCTTCATGGGTTCGTCACCTTTCCTTTTCCTTGCGTGGAGAAGCGAACGCCGCGCAATAAATATGCTTCGCGCCCGCCTGCCTGAGCATCCGGCAGCATTCCGAGAGCGTCGCGCCGGTCGTTACAATGTCGTCGATCAAAAGAAGCGTTTTCCCGGAAACATCCGCATCGGGACGCACGGAAAATGCACCGGATGCGTTCGCCTGCCGAAGGGCTGCGTCCTTGAGCTGGGACTGCGGGTTCCGCTCGGCGTGCTTCTGAAGCGCTGCACACGTGGGAAGCGAAAGTTCCTTTGCAACGCGCTTGGCCAGCAGCTCCGATTGATCATAGCCGCGCGATCTCCGGCGCTTTTTGCTCACAGGAACCCAGCACACGCCGTCAAAGCCGCGTCCGAGTTCGTCCCGAATTCTGCCTGCCATCCATGTTCCGTAGACATCCGCGTAAAAGTCGCGGCCGGAGAATTTAAAGCGCAGGAACGACTCGCGCACCGCTCCCTCATAAAAGAGCGTCACGCTGAGGCCGTCCGCGCCGCCCACCTGCGGTTTCTCGCCCTCGAAGTTCGGTAAACTCTCAAAGCAGTCCGGGCAGATGTCCTGTTCCCCGCGCGCAAGAAGCCTTCTGCAAATCACGCACTTCGGCGGATACAGAAGGTCCAGCAGCCAATCGAGCGCGCGCATCAGGACGGCTCTCCCTGCTCTAATCGGAGCTTGAGCCCGCTGTAGCGCCGCTGCTGGCGGTCGTTGCGCGTCATGGCGGCAATCACCTCTTCGTTGCCGACGATGATGAAGAGCTCTCTGGCGCGCGTGATAGCCGTATAGAGAACGCTCCGCGTCAGAAGCAGCTGAGAGCCCGAAAACGCAGACAAAATCACCGCCCGGTACTCGCTGCCCTGGCTCTTGTGCACTGTCATCGCATATGCGGGCTCAAGCTCCGAGAGCATGTCGAAGCTGTATTCCGCGCGCCGGTCGTCAAAGTCGATCGTCACGAGCTCCGCTTCAAAGTCGATGCGCGCAATCGTTCCGATGTCGCCGTTAAAAATGCCGGTCCCCGCGCCGAGGCCGTCGCATCTTTTCCATAGTATATCATAATTGTTCCGAATTTGCATCACCCGGTCGCCCTCGCGGAAGGAAAAATCTCCGTGCTTTTTCTCCCGTTTTCCCGTCGCGGGCGGATTCAGGACGGCTTGTAGCGCAAGATTCAAGGCTCTCGTGCCCGTGTCGCCCTTTCTCGTCGGAGAAAGCACCTGAATATCCGCAGGCACGATTCCCATGTTCTTGGGAAGGCGCGTCGCGCAGAGCTCCTGCACCGTCTGCACGAGGCTCTCTGCCGTCCGCCTGCGCATGAAGAAGAAGTCCTTGTCCTTGCGCGATAAATCGGGAAGCGCGCCCCGGTTGACCGCGTGCGCGTTCATAACGATCAAGCTCTCTTGCGCCTGCCGGAAAATTTCCGTAAGACGCACAGTCGCGATTTTTCCGCTGCGAATGAGGTCGGAAAACACATTCCCCGCGCCAACCGACGGCAGCTGGTCCGGGTCGCCGACCAGAATCAGGCGGCAGTTGGGCGTAAGCGCCCGCAAGAGAGAGAGCATCAGCTGCAAATCGACCATTGAGGTTTCGTCGACAATCATCGCATCGATTTTAAGGGGCTCGTCCTCATCATGGAAAAACGACATGAGCCCCGTCGCCTCGTCAAACTGCGCCTCGAGCAGTCTGTGAATCGTGGACGCCTCGCGCTCTGTCACCTCGGAAAGGCGCTTGGCCGCGCGGCCGGTAGGCGCCGCCAGCTGCGTTTTGACTTTCATCGAGTCAAACAGCGACAAAATACCGGACATGACGGTCGTCTTGCCTGTGCCGGGGCCACCGGTTACGATCAGAAGCTGCTGCGTAGCCGCCTTGCGGATGGCTTCGCGCTGAAGACTTGCATACGAAATCCCCTGCTCTGCCTCAATTTGCGAAACGAGCGCGTCCAAATTTTTAGGAGCCGGAAGCTCCTTTTCCGCCATCTGCAGAAGCCGCGCTGTGATATACGTCTCCGCCTCATAAAATTCCGGCAGGTAGCACGCCTGCAAGCCGGCGATTGCGTCGACCACCAGCCGCTCCTGCTCCGTAAGGCGTGTAATACCTTCCTCAATCAGCTCCGTCTCCAAGTTTAAAAGCGCCGCCGTTGCTGCACAGAGCTTCGGCTGGGGGATGAACGTGTGGCCGTTCGAGAGATTATAGGAAAGCTCAAAGAGGATACCAGCCTCTACGCGCCGCTCATCGTCCGCAGCAACGTCGAGCTCCAGCGCGAACGCGTCGACAAGGGAAAACTCAGCATGGAAATAGGGGTCGGTCAGCAAATATGGGTCGTCCCGCAGCGCGTCCTGGGCCAGCTCGCCATACACGCGGTAGAGCCGCACGGCAAGCTCAGGCGGGAGACGGTGCGCTGTCAGGAACTCGATCAGCCTGCGAATGCCGGACTGGCGGCGGAAGCTCTCGCTCATCTCACGCGCCTTCTTTTCCGTAATCCCCGGAATCTCCGTCAGCCGTTCTGGCTCATTTTCCAGCACGTCGAGGCTGGACGCGCCAAAACGTGAAACAATCTTCTCCGCCGTCTTCGCGCCGATGCCCTTGACCGCGCGGGAGGAAAGGAACGAAAAAATCTCCGCCTTTGTCTCCGGCATGAGCCGCTCGAGAAACTCCGCCTCAAACTGCGGGCCGTGGTTCGGATGATGGCCCCAGCGGCCTGCAATGACCAGCCGCTCGCCTACGATCGTCATTGGGATCGTCCCGACCACGGTCACAAGCTCGCCGTCCTCCGTGCGGAGCTTTAAAACACTATATCCGTTTTCCGGGTTCTGAAACAGGACGCTCTGCACCGTCCCGCGAATCATCTGTTCTTCCTGCCTCGTCATCGTTCCATCCCATCTTTACAATCGCGCAAAGCTGCGCCCGCGTACCAACGTGCAAATAGATTCTGTCGCGAGCAAAGGCCTCCGCCTCGCGTTTTTCCGCTGCGTCCATCCGGTCGCAGATGACAAAAACCTCGCCGCGCGATAGCCCCGCCGCCCGCAGCCACTCAATCGTCCGCAGCTGCCGCTCCAATGCACCGGGCCTTTCCTCCGGAAAAATCACCGTCAGCTGTCTTCCGGACAAGGGCAGCAAGAACCACCCCGCCAGCACCCAGACAAGCCCCAGAATCCCCCCGCACCAGAGCGCGCAAATCAAAACGTCCCAAATCACAAAATCACCCCACGCATTCTATGCGTAAGGCTCTTGAAATGCTAATTATATCATACTATACTTCAACTGATTTTTCCACAAAAACCTGAAATTCTTCCAGAAATGTTCACACCCCAAAAAGCCTCGCAGTGTTTCGCCATCCGCAGATGGCGAAATAAAATCAAATCCATTTTATCCGGCGGCTCCGCCGTCCGGACAGGACAGCCGTTAGCGGCTTACCGCTTACGGCTGTCGCGTGCCCCTTGCGGGTAAAAATACAGCTCCGTCCGCAAGTGTGGAATTTTTGCCCCTACGGGGCAAAAATTATGCGCGCAGTCGGACTGTATCCCCATCCAAGGAACGCCCCGTGTTCCTTGGAACAATAAAAAACGAGGATGCCGAAGCATCCTCGTTTTTTATTGGAAATTAGTCCTCGTTGATCGCGATGACAACGCCGGAACCGACGGTACGGCCGCCTTCACGGATAGCGAAACGCAGGCCATTTTCGATAGCGATCGGGGTGATGAGCTCGACGTTCATGTCGATGTTATCACCAGGCATGCACATCTCAACGCCCTCGGGAAGGGAGATGATGCCGGTAACGTCAGTGGTTCTGAAGTAGAACTGCGGACGATAGTTGTTGAAGAACGGGGTATGACGGCCGCCTTCTTCCTTGGACAGGACGTAAACCTGGCCGGTGAACTTGGTGTGCGGATGGATCGAACCGGGCTTGGACAGGACCTGGCCTCTTTCGATGGACTTCTTGTCAACGCCGCGGAGCAGAGCGCCGATGTTGTCGCCAGCCTCAGCGTAATCCATCAGCTTGTGGAACATTTCGATGTCGGTGACAACGGTCTGCTTCTTCTCGTCGGACAGGCCAACGATTTCGACCGGCTCGTTCTTCTTGATAACGCCACGCTCGACACGACCGGTAGCAACGGTACCACGGCCGGAGATGGTGAAGACGTCCTCAACGGGCATCAGGAAGGGCATGTCAGCCTTGCGGTCCGGGGTCGGAATCCAAGTGTCAACAGCCTGCATCAGCTGCTCGATGCATGCATACTCAGGAGCCTTCGGGTCGTTGGACTCGGAAGCCAGAGCGTTCAGAGCGGAGCCGCGGATGATGGGGGTGTCGTCGCCAGGGAAGCCGTAGAAGTCGAGGGTCTCGCGGACTTCCATCTCGACGAGCTCGAGGAGCTCTTCGTCATCGACCTGGTCGCACTTGTTCAGGAAGACGAGGACGGAAGGAACGTTAACCTGACGGGCAAGCAGCAGGTGCTCCTTGGTCTGAGCCATGGGGCCGTCGGAAGCAGCGATAACGAGGATCGCGCCGTCCATCTGCGCAGCGCCGGTGATCATGTTCTTGATATAGTCGGCGTGGCCCGGGCAGTCAACGTGGGCATAGTGACGGCCCTTGATTTCGACATTGTCTTCGCCGGTCTTGTAGTTGTGGCCAACGCGGTCGTTGGTCTGATACTCAACGTGCGCGGTGTTGATGGTGATACCACGCTCGCGCTCTTCCGGAGCCTTATCGATGGAAGAGTAGTCGGTGTACTCGGCATCGCCGAAGAAAGCAAGGTACTTGGTGATAGCAGCAGTCAGCGTGGTCTTGCCATGGTCGATGTGGCCGATGGTGCCAATGTTGACATGGGGCTTATCCTTAATAAAATGCTGTTTTGCCATTTGGATGAATCCTCCTTAGTTAATTCTCTTACATTTGGAATTGCTTTTTTACATCTTCTCCATCATACACGACAAATGCCGATTTGACAAGGAGATTTTGCAAAAAACATCGCAGAAAATCTGCTTAATTTCAATAACCCTTGCGCTTGGAAACAACCGCCTCGGTCAGCGCCTTGTTGAGCTCCACATAGTGGCTGGGCTCCATGGTGAACTGGCCGCGTCCCTGCGTGCGGGAGCGAAGGTTCGTCGCGTAGCCGAACATCTCCGACAGCGGGACAAAGCAGTCGATCTGCTGCGCGCCATTGCGCTGCGTCAGGCCCTGGATCGTGCCGCGGCGGGAGGTGACGTCACCGATGACATCGCCCATATACTCGTCCGGGACAATGATGCAGACCTTCATGATCGGCTCGAGCACGACAGGGCCTGCCTTCTGACACGCCTCCTTGAACGCCATGGATCCGGCGATCTTAAAGGCCATTTCAGACGAGTCGACCTCGTGATACGAACCGTCGAGCAGCGTGACTTTGACGTCCACGACCGGGAAGCCGGCAAGCACGCCGGACTCCATTGCGCCCTTGACGCCCTGTTCGACCGCAGGAATGTATTCCTTCGGAACCGAGCCGCCAACGGTCTTGTTGATGAACTCAAAGCCCTTGCCGCTTTCGTTGGGCTCAACCTGGATCTTGACATGACCGTACTGGCCCTTGCCGCCGGACTGTCTGGCGTACTTGGTCTCCTGGAAGACAGACTTTGTAATCGTCTCCTTATAGGCAACCTGCGGCGCGCCGACATTGGCCTCCACCTTGAACTCCCTCAGTAAGCGGTCAACGATGATTTCCAGATGAAGCTCGCCCATGCCGGCGATAATCGTCTGGCCGGTCTCTTCATCGGTGTAGGTTTTGAACGTGGGATCCTCTTCCGCGAGCTTGGCAAGTGCCAGACCCATCTTCTCCTGACCCGCCTTCGTCTTCGGCTCGATGGCCACGCGAATAACAGGCTCGGGGAACTCCATCGACTCCAGGATGATGGGGTGCGCAGCGTCGCAGAGCGTATCGCCGGTCGTGGTGTTTTTCAGGCCGACTGCTGCGGCGATATCGCCCGAGTACACGCAGTCCAGATCTTCACGATGGTTTGCGTGCATCAGCAGAATGCGGCCCATGCGCTCACGCTGGTTCTTGTTGGTGTTGATGACGGTCTTGCCGGACTCCAGCTTACCGGAGTAGACGCGGAAGAACGCGAGCTTACCAACATACGGATCCGTCATAATTTTGAAGGCCAGCGCGGCAAACGGCGCGTCGTCGGACGGTTCGCGCGTTTCCTCTTCGTCGGTCTTCGGGTTCACGCCGGAAATGGCTTTCTTGTCCAGAGGCGACGGCATATACTCGACAATTGCGTCAAGCAGCTCCTGAACACCCTTGTTCTTATAGGACGATCCGCAAGTCACCGGCACGATCTTGTAGCCGATGGTCGCCTTCCGAAGCGCCGTCTTAATCATCTGCTCGGGGATCTCTTCTCCCTCGAGGTAGAGCATCATGATCTCTTCGTCCTCGTCCGAGATGGACTCGAGCATATGGTCGCGGTACTGCTTCGCAAGCTCCGCCATATCCGCAGGAATTTCTTCCTCGCGCATATCCTTGCCCAAATCATCATAGAAGACAAACGCCTTCATCTTAATGAGATCGACAACGCCGCGGAATGTATCCTCCTTGCCAATCGGCAGCTGGATGGGAACTGCATTGCACTTGAGGCGTTCGTCCATCATCTTCAGGACATTGTAGAAATCGGCACCCATCATGTCCATCTTGTTCACGTAAACAAGGCGCGGGACATGATATTTGTCAGCCTGTCTCCATACAGTTTCGGTCTGCGGCTCCACGCCGCCCTTGGCGCACAGAACTGTTACGGAGCCGTCGAGCACACGAAGCGAGCGCTCGACCTCGACCGTAAAGTCCACGTGACCCGGAGTATCAATGATATTGATCCGAACGCCCTTCCAGTGGCAGGTGGTCGCAGCGGAGGTGATGGTAATACCACGCTCCTGCTCCTGCTCCATCCAGTCCATGGTGGCCGTACCGTCGTGGGTCTCGCCGAGTCTGTAATTGACACCGGTGTAGAACAAGATACGCTCGGTTGTCGTCGTCTTGCCCGCATCGATGTGAGCCATGATGCCAATATTTCTCGTATTCTCAAGTGAATATTGTCTTGGCATGCTGTACTCCTTTTTTGATTACCAGCGGAAGTGAGAGAATGCCTTGTTGGCCTCCGCCATCTTGTGGGTGTCTTCGCGCTTCTTCACTGCGGCACCGGTGTTGTTGCAGGCATCCATGATTTCGCCGGCAAGGCGCTCTCTCATGGTCTTCTCACTTCTCGCGCGACTATAGTTAGTCAGCCAACGCAGACCAAGGGTCTGACGTCTTTCAGGCCGGACCTCGATCGGAACCTGATAGTTCGCACCGCCAACGCGGCGGGTCTTGACTTCGACAGCGGGCATGATGTTTTCCATCGCCTGCTGGAAAGCCTCCAGACCGGACTTACCAGTCTTCTCTTCTACGATCTGGAATGCACCATAAACGACCTTCTGGGCTACGCCCTTCTTGCCGTCGAGCATAATGCTGTTGACGAGCTTCGTCACCAGAATCGAACCGTAGATCGGATCCGGAAGAATCTCTCTCTTGGGAACATTACCTCTTCTGGGCACTTTACTTCCCTCCTTCATATAATGATTTCATAGGTACTTCGCAGAAGCTTTCTTCTGCGTTTGTGCCTGCCAAGAGGTTTCTATAAAATATATATAAAAAACGCTTGGCAAGGCTTTGCCTTGCAAAAGGCAGGAAAAATGCTAATTGGACAGAAGAATCTTACTTCTTCTTGCCGGCCTTCGGGCGCTTTGCACCGTACTTCGAGCGAGCCTGCATACGTCCCTGAACGCCCTGCGTATCGAGCGTGCCGCGGATGATGTGGTAACGCACACCAGGAAGGTCCTTGACACGGCCGCCGCGGATCAGAACGACGGAGTGCTCCTGCAGATTGTGACCGACACCGGGGATGTAAGCGGAGACCTCGTAACCGTTCGTCAGACGCACACGGGCGATCTTACGAAGTGCGGAGTTCGGCTTCTTCGGGGTGGTGGTACGCACTGCGGTGCAGACACCTCTCTTCTGCGGAGAAGACAGATCGGTGGCGCGGTTCTTCAGAGTGTTGATACCCTTCTGCAGAGCCGGAGCCGTGGACTTGTAGGTGGACTGCTCTCTTCCCTTTCTAACCAGCTGATTAAAAGTAGGCATAGTGTTCCTCCTTTCTCAAAATGTTGCTGTTTCCAGCGATGTATAGTATCCCGGAAATATTGTAAAATATTCCGTTGGGACCAAAGAAATTTGCTCAGCGGACATATGCCGCGCAGGCCGCGCCGACCGCAATCGAGCAGGCCCTTCCGAGCTCCTTCATGGACGCGGTATGCTTTGCCGGAACACCCACTTCCCGGCAGGCTTCCTCCAAAGGCTCGATCAGCGCCGGGTCTGCGTCATCCGCCAGAATCACTTCCAGCGCGCGCCCCTCGCGCAAGGCCTTTTTTACCTGCTTGATGCCCACAACCTTTTTGGATTGGCGATGTTCTTCCACTGTCGGGCACCCCCATGTATTTGCGCGGCAAGACTCTCGCGGCCATACCCACGCAAGGATGAATTATAGCAGAATAAACGAAATTCGTCAACTATATTTGTGCCCGGAAAAAAGAAAATTTTCAATTTTTTCTGCAATTGCAAGGCTTTCACCCGCCTCGGCACAATCACCAAAACGCCATCGCGCACCATTGTCCATATCCCGCGGATTCCCGCAAAAGAAGCCTCGTAGAGTTTTGCGCCCGCAGGCGCAAAATAAAATAGAAATCATGTTATCCGGCGGCTCTGCCGACTGGAAACATACTTCTCAGCCCGCAAGTGTGGAATTTTTTGACCCAAAGGGGCAAAAATTATGCGCGCAGTCAGGCTGCATTCCCTCTCAACGAAAAAAAGAGCGCCTAGGGCGCTCTCTTTTTCGTTGATGTCTTACATTCTTTCGTCGTCAATCATTTCTTCCGTGACCACCGACTCCGGCGTCACGCCGGGCTCGAAGTCGCGGTAGGCCTGCAGACCTGCGCCGGCAGGAATGAGCTTACCAATGATGACGTTTTCCTTCAGACCGACCAGATGGTCGACCTTGCCCTTGATGGCAGCGTCCGTGAGGACCTTCGTCGTCTCCTGGAAGGAAGCGGCGGAGAGCCAGGACTCGGTTGCAAGGGAAGCCTTCGTGATGCCCATGAGGATCAGGCTGTCGGTCGCGAACTTGAGATCGGTCTCGCCCGCGTCGATACGCGCCTGCACCTCGGCATTTGCATCTTCAAATTCGTACACATCGACAACCGTGCCGCTGAGAAGCTTCGTATCGCCCGGCTCTTCCACACGCACCTTGCGCATCATCTGGCGGATGATGACCTCGATGTGTTTTTCGTTGATGTCGACGCCCTGCTGACGGTACACGGCGAGAACGCCCTGCGTCAGATAGTCCTGCACAGCCTCGACGCCCGAAATTCTCAGAACGTCATGCGGGTTCAGCGCGCCATCGGTGATGGGATCGCCCTTCTTCACGCGCTTGCCATGCTCGACCTTAAGACCGACGGAATACGGGACCTGATACTGCTTGACCTCGCCATCGTCGGCGGTGATCGTAATGTTGCGAAGCGCGGTTTTGTGGGAATCGTCGACATCGGCCACGCCGTCGATCTCCGAGATCTGCGCCATCTTCTTGGGCTTTCTTGCCTCGAACAGTTCCTCGACTCGGGGAAGACCCTGCGTGATATCGTCGCCCGCGACGCCGCCGGTGTGGAAGGTTCGCATCGTCAGCTGCGTACCGGGCTCGCCGATGGACTGCGCGGCGATGATGCCGACCGCTTCGCCGGGGTTCACGAGTTCAGAGGTTGCGAGGTTCATGCCGTAGCACTTCGCGCACACGCCGGAACGCGCCTTGCAGCCGAGCACCGAGCGGACATAGACCTTGTCGATGCCGTGCGCCAGGAACTTCTTGGCGTCGTCCTCGCGGAGCATAACATCCTTGGAGTGCAGGAGCTCTCCCGTCTGCGGGTCGGTGATGTCGTGTACCGGATAGCGGCCGCGGATGCGGTTTGCAAAGGAGTCAATCAGCTGACCCTTTTCATAGTAGTCGCCCTTCCAGCTGCCGTTCGTCGAGCCGCAGTCAAACTCGCGGATGATGACATCCTGGCACACGTCGACCATGCGTCGGGTCAGGTAGCCGGAGTCCGCCGTACGGAGCGCGGTATCGGTCATGCCCTTTCGAGCGCCTCGGGAGGAGATGAAGTACTCGAGAGCGGAAAGGCCTTCACGGAAGTTTGCCTTAATCGGAATTTCGATCGTGCGGCCGTTCGTATCTGCCATCAGGCCGCGCATACCGGCCAGCTGACGGATCTGGTTCATACTGCCTCGCGCGCCGGAGTCAGCCATCATGAAGATCGGGTTGAACCGCTTCAGGTTCGACTGAAGCGCGTCCGTCACGTCCTTAATGGACTTCTCCCACTGCTGAACGGTCAGGCGGTAGCGTTCGTCGTTCGTGATAAAGCCGCGCTTGAACTGGCGGTCGATCTTGACGACCTCTTTTTCCGCCTCGTGGATGAGCTCGTATTTCTTCTCCGGGATTTCCATATCGGCGATAGAAACCGTGATGGAAGCTCTCGTGGAGTACTTGTAGCCGAGCGCTTTGACCTTGTCGAGCATTTCGGTCGACAGGGTGAAGCCGTTGATGCGAATACAATTGTCAATGATCTTGCCGAGCTGCTTCTTGCCGACGACAAAGTCAATTTCAAGCGGGAACATATCGTCCGCCGTCTCGCGCTTTTTAAAGCCGAGGTTCTGCGGAATTGCGTCGTTGATAATGAGGCGGCCCACCGTCGCGTCAATGATGCGGTGCTGCTTCTGGCCGTCGATCTCAAGCTCCTTCCAGACCTTGATCGGGTCGTGCATGTCGATGAGCCCGTCGGAATAGGCCATCATGGCCTCATCCTCGGAGTGGAACATGTGGAAGTATTCCTTCGGCTTGGAGCCGCCGTTGTTATACGCTTCTTCGGCGTATGCGCCGACCGTGCGGACAAAGATGTGATTCTCTTCTTTAATATCGGCCGCCTTGTCCCAGACGTTCCAGATATAGATCACGTCGTCCGCGGCAATCTCGCCCTTGTCGAGCGCCTGCACGGCCTGCTCGAGCGTCTGGTAAGAGCCCGGGATCGTCTCGGGACGGTCCGTCTCGTTCTGCAAAAGCTCGCCCTTCGTGCGAAGGTACATCTGATAGTCGGGGCTATCTGCGTCATCCCAGATGTTTCTGACCCAGATGGGCTTTTCGGGCGCGAGCTTGCCGCAATCGAGCAGCGGGAAAATTTCATGCAGCGTCTCGTAGGCATCGACGTCGTAGCGCTGATACGTGAGATAATAGGTGCCGAGGATCATATCCTGCGTCGGAACCGTGACGGGCTTGCCGTCCTGCGGGCGCAGAAGGTTGTTCGCCGAGAGCATCAGCATACGCGCTTCTGCCTGGGCTTCTGCCGACAGCGGCACGTGAATTGCCATCTGGTCGCCGTCAAAGTCGGCGTTGAAGGCGGTGCAGCAAAGCGGATGCAGCTTCAGCGCGCGGCCTTCGACCAGCACAGGCTCAAAGGCCTGAATGCCGAGGCGGTGCAGCGTCGGCGCGCGGTTGAGCATAACGGGGCGGTCCTTGATGATGTCTTCGAGCGCGTCCCAGACCTCGTCCTTGCCCTTGTCGATCATCTTCTTGGCGGACTTGATGTTGTTGGCCAGACCGTCTTCGACGAGCTTTTTCATCACGAACGGGCGGAACAGCTCGATGGCCATTTCCTTCGGCACGCCGCACTGATAAAGCTTGAGTTCCGGGCCGACGACGATAACCGAACGGCCGGAATAGTCAACACGTTTGCCGAGCAGGTTCTGACGGAAACGGCCCTGCTTGCCCTTGAGCATGTCGGAAAGGGACTTGAGCGCGCGGTTATTTGCGCCCGTGACGGCTCTGCCGCGGCGGCCATTGTCGATCAGCGCGTCGACCGCTTCCTGCAGCATGCGCTTTTCGTTGCGGATGATGATATCCGGCGCAGAGAGCTGAATCAGGCGCTTTAAGCGGTTGTTGCGGTTAATAACGCGGCGATACAGATCGTTCAGGTCAGAGGTCGCGAACCGGCCGCCGTCCAGCTGCACCATCGGGCGAAGCTCGGGAGGGATGACGGGCAGCACGTCCATGATCATCCATGTGGGATCGTTATTGGACTTGCGGAACGACTCGACCACCTCGAGGCGCTTGATGATGCGAAGCTTCTTCTGCCCCGACGCGTCCTTCAATTCGGCGCGCAGCTGGCTCGAGAGCGATTCGAGATCGATCTCCTGCAGAAGCTCCTTGATGGCCTCTGCGCCCATACCGGCCTTGAAGTCGTCCTCATACTTTTCGCGCATGTCGCGGTATTCTTTTTCCGAGAGAATCTGATTCTTCGACAGCGGGCAGTCGCCGGGGTCGGTGACGATGTAGCTGGCGAAATAGAGAACCTTCTCGAGAATGCGGGGGCTGATATCAAGAAGCAGACCCATTCTCGAAGGAATGCCCTTGAAATACCAGATGTGGCTGCACGGGGCAGCGAGCTCAATGTGGCCCATGCGCTCGCGGCGGACCTTTGCGCGCGTGACTTCGACGCCGCAGCGGTCGCAGATTTTGCCCTTGTAGCGAATCTTCTTATACTTGCCGCAGTGGCACTCCCAGTCCTTTGTCGGGCCAAAGATTCTTTCGCAGAACAGGCCGTCGCGCTCGGGCTTGAGTGTGCGGTAGTTGATGGTTTCCGGCTTTTTTACCTCGCCGTAAGACCACTCACGGATCTTATCCGGGGAAGCAATACCGATTTTGATTGCGTCAAATGTTGCATAGCTCATTGTATTGCCGCCTCCTTACTCTTCATCCTGCGTGTCCGTGTCGCCGCCCAAATCATTCAGCAGACCGAACACGTCATCCTCGTCCTGAATCTCGTAGCCGTTGTCTGCGGCCTCGTCGCTCGAAACGTCGTTGCCGACCGTGTTCTCATCGTAGAGGCTCAGATCCTCGTCGCTGAGGGTCACGCGGCCGAAGCTGGTATCTTCGTCATCGTCGTCCTTGAGTTCGATTTCATCGCCGTTTTCGTCAAGCACCTTGATATCCAGGCACAGCGACTGGAGCTCCTTGACCAGAACCTTGAACGATTCCGGAACGCCGGGCTTGGGCACGTTGTGGCCCTTGACAATTGCTTCGTAGGTCTTCACACGGCCGGTCACGTCGTCGGACTTGACGGTCAGGATCTCCTGCAGCGTGTATGCAGCGCCGTAAGCCTCCAGCGCCCAGACTTCCATTTCGCCGAAGCGCTGGCCGCCGAACTGCGCCTTGCCGCCGAGCGGCTGCTGGGTGACGAGGGAGTACGGGCCGGTCGAACGGGCGTGAATCTTATCGTCAACCAGATGGTGGAGCTTGAGGTAGTACGGATAGCCGACGGTGACACGCTGGTCAAAGGCTTCGCCGGTACGGCCGTCATAGAGAACGGTCTTGCCGTCTTCCGCGACGCCTGCCTGCTTCAGAAGCTCGCGGATCTCGCGTTCGTTCGCGCCATCGAAGATCGGAGTTGCAACCTTCCAGCCGAGCGCATGCGCGGCGTAGCCGAGGTGGACCTCCAGAACCTGTCCGATGTTCATACGAGACGGCACGCCCAGCGGGTTCAGAACGATATCCAGCGGCGTACCATCCGGCAGGAACGGCATATCCTCCTGCGGCAGGATGCGGGAGACAACGCCCTTGTTGCCGTGGCGGCCCGCCATCTTATCGCCAACGGAAATTTTCCGCTTCTGCGCGATGTAAACGCGGACGACCTTGTTGACGCCGGGAGCGAGCTCGTCGCCGTTTTCTCTCGTGAAGACCTTCACGTCGACAATGATGCCGGCCTCGCCGTGCGGAACCTTCAAAGACGAATCGCGGACCTCTCTTGCCTTCTCGCCGAAGATGGCACGCAGCAGCCGCTCTTCAGCGGTGAGCTCGGTTTCGCCCTTCGGCGTGACCTTACCGACCAGATAGTCGCCCGAGGTGACCTCCGCGCCGATGCGGATGATGCCGTTTTCGTCGAGATCCTTGAGGGTGTCCTCGCCGACGTTCGGGATATCTCTTGTAATTTCCTCCGGCCCGAGCTTGGTGTCCCGGGACTCGGTTTCGTATTCTTCAATGTGGATGGAGGTGAACACGTCCTCGCGCACGAGGCGTTCGTTCAGCAAAATCGCGTCCTCGTAGTTGTAGCCTTCCCACGTCATGAAGCCGATGAGCACGTTCTTGCCGAGCGCAATCTCGCCCTGCGAGCAAGCGGGGCCGTCTGCAATGACCTGACCGGCTTCCACACGTTCGCCGGCCGCAACGATCGGGCGCTGGTTGATGCAGGTGCCCTGATTGGAGCGGGCAAACTTTGTAAGCGTATAGTCGGCAACATTGCCGTCATCATAGCGGACAGACAGGCTGTCTGCGGAGACTCTCGTCACAACGCCGGGTCCCTTGGCCGTGATGCAGACCTCGGAGTCGACGGCGCACTTGTGCTCGATGCCGGTTGCAACGATCGGCGCTTCCGTGACCATCAGCGGCACGGCCTGACGCTGCATGTTCGCGCCCATCAGCGCGCGGTTCGCGTCGTCGTTCTCAAGGAACGGGATGAACGCGGTCGCGATGGAGGTCATCATGTTCGGGGCGACGTCGACATAGTCGATGAGCTCGCGCTCGACAGAGATGATCTCATCTCTGTGACGGCAGGTGACACGGGCATTGACAAACTTGCCTTCCTCGTCCAGCGGCTCTGCGGCCTGCGCGACGTAGTAATCGTCCTCCACGTCCGCCGTCATGTACTCGACCTCGTTCGTGACCTTGCCGGTGGCTTTGTCGACCTTACGGAACGGGGCTTCGATGAAGCCGTACTCGTTGATCTTCGCGTAGGACGCAAGGTAGTTGATCAGGCCGATGTTCGGGCCTTCAGGGGTCTCGATCGGGCACATACGGCCGTAGTGCGTGTAGTGAATATCACGGACATCGAACGATGCACGCTCTCTCGACAGGCCGCCGGGGCCAAGCGCGGACAGACGGCGCTTGTGCGTCAATTCTGCCAGCGGGTTGTTCTGGTCCATGAACTGCGACAGCGGCGAGGAGCCGAAGAACTCCTTGATGACTGCGGTCACGGGGCGAATGTTAATTAAGCTCTGCGGCGTGACCACGTCGAGGTCCTGAATGGTCATGCGCTCGCGGATGACACGCTCGAGGCGCGTAAAGCCGACGCGGAACTGGTTCTGCAGCAGCTCGCCCACGCAGCGAAGACGGCGGTTTCCAAGATGGTCAATGTCGTCCTTCGTGCCCGCGCCCTGCACCATGGTGCAGAGGTAGTTGATGGAGGCGAGGATGTCGTCTTTTGTGATGTGCTTCGGGATAAGGTCCTCGCGGCGCTCGTTGATGGCCTCCTCCCAGCCATCCGCCGGAACGGTCTGGAGCATCTCGCGCAGAACGGAGAAGCAGACCTTTTCCTTGATGCCGTACTGCTTGGGGTCGAAATCCACAAACTTGGCCATGTCGACCATGCCGTTGGAGAAAACTTTGACTTCTCTTCCGTCGACGCTGATGATTGCTTCATTGACGCCGCGGTCGGAAATCTCATGTGCCTTGTCTCTCGAGATGACCTCGTCCGGCATGGCGATAATTTCGCCCGTCATGGGGTCGGTCACAGGCTTGGCAAGCGTCTGGCCCGAAAGGCGGCTCCAGATGTCCATCTTCTTGTTGAACTTATAACGGCCGACCTTGGAAACGTCGTAACGCCGTGCGTCGAAGAACAGCGCGTCCAGATAGCTCTCGGCGCTTTCGACTGTGGGCGGCTCGCCCGGACGGAGCTTGCGGTAGATTTCGAGAAGAGACTCCTCGCGCGTGCGGCAGGTGTCCTTTTCGAGCGTTGCGTTCAGGAGCGGATCTTCGCCGAAGACCTCCTTGATCTGTGCATCGGTAGAAACGCCGAGGGCGCGAATTAAGCAGGTGATGGGGATCTTGCGGTTCTTATCGATACGGACATAGAAGACGTTGTTGAGATCCGTCTCATACTCCAGCCACGCGCCGCGGTACGGGATAACCGTCGCGGAGTAGATGTGCTGGTCGGCCTTGTCCACCTCGTCACCGTAGTACATGCCGGGGCTGCGGACGATCTGGGAGACGATGACGCGCTCTGCGCCGTTGATGACAAACGTACCGCCGTTCGTCATGAGCGGGAAGTCGCCCATGAAGATCTCCTGCTCCTTGATCTCGTCCGTCTCCTTGTTGTGGAGCCGCACGCGAACCTTAATGGGCTTTGCGAACGTTGCATCGCGCTCCTTGCATTCTTCGACCGTGTACTTCGGGGGCTCGTTCATGCTGTAGTCCAGGAAGCTCAGCTCGAGATTGCCCGTGTAGTCGGTGATGGTGTCGACATCGCGGAAGACCTCGCGCAGTCCCTCGTCGAGGAACCAGTTGTAGGAGTCCTTCTGGATTTTGAGCATGTTGGGAATTGCCAGGATCTTGTCGTGCTTTGCAAAACTCTTTCGCATCGTCTTGCCAAGCATAACGTCTTGAATCTTCGCCATTCTATTACCTCACAGCCTTTCTTTTGGTTCTGTGTTTTTAACGATACGCCCGGAAGAGTTGTTCGTTTCTTCCGCCACACTGCTTGCGCTCCCGCCCAACCGGTGCTATAATCAAACCAGATAGAGGTGGAAGCGGCGCGTTGCCGCACTCAGGCATTATGGACTTACATGATACCACAATTTGTTTCATCCGTCAATTCTTTTGCTGCATTTTTGTGCAGCTTTTTTTATTATTTTTCTTGACATGGTGTAATCTGCCATGCACTCGTAACAAATCGAAGAAAATTTTGCCCCGGACGCGGATTTTTTCCGTAACCGGGGCATTTTATTTCTATTCAGAATGTCAGCCGCATCTGGTACCACGTCACACTGCCGTGCGTCGAACCCGACACGCCTTCATTTACGAAGCCAAATTTCGCGTAATACGGCATCAGGCGCTCCTTGCAGGTCAGAACAAGACCCCGTCTTCCCTGTTGCCTTGCATCCTCTATCGCGCGCTCCAAAAGCATCCCCGCGCAGCCGCGCTTTCGGTACGCCGGAATTGTATTGACGCCAAAAATCATCTGCCAGCTGCCCGATTCATCATGCGCCCGTGCGTTTTCGTACAGATCGTCCGTCAAATCCTTCTGATCGGTCACCATGCCGTCGACAAAGGAAACGAGCTTCCCCTCGTCCAGCAGCAGCCAGAAATGATTGTTATACGATTGCAGCCGCGCCTCCAGCGCCTTCTTTGTTGCGGCCTCCGCCGCCGGGAAGCATTCTGCCTCAACCTGCGCAATCGCGTCCAGATCGGAAAGCTCCGCTGTTCTGATTTCCATGGTATCATCCATCCTCACGTACTTGAGATTCAAAAAAAGAAAGAGCCTTGAGACAAATCTCAAAGCTCTTCTTGGCAGGGGATGAGGGATTCGAACCCCCGCAAACGGAGTCAGAGTCCGGTGTGCTACCGTTACACAAATCCCCTAAATTGCCGCAGCGCCGAAACGCAAGTATTATTATAGCGAGCTTTGCTCATTTGTCAAGCGTTATTTTTCAAAAATCAGCAAATCCCGCAGTTTTTTCCGTACTGCCCATTTCCCGCCCCCGCAAAACGCGCCGCCCCGCATGAAAAAGGCCGACTCGTCTCAGCTTTTGACAAGGAAATCCGCCTTGTTTTTACTAGCCGGTTTCGTGCGTGGAATCTCCCGCCGCGCGCCATATTAAGCTTCGAGATCAGCGATTTGGGAGAGGATTTTGCGGGATGAAACATTTGACATTGACTCTGCGCCGGACGATCACGGCGCTTTTTCTTGCGATAACACTCTGCGTGCAGGCACTTGCCGCCATGCCGGACCGGCTCGTTCCCTGCGGCCATACGGCAGGCATCAAGCTCTATACCGGCGGGCTTCTCATTACCGCGCTCGACGAGCAGGCTCCTGCACAAAGGGCCGGGCTTCGCGCGGGCGATACCATTTTAAAAATTGACGGCACGCGCGTCTCCTCCGTGCAGGACGCGTCGCTTCGCTTATCGAGCGGCAAAAGCGTCTGCCTCAGCGTCCGCCGGGGCGAAAAGCAGGCGGAATTTTATCTGACCCCCGAAAAAACGGAAACCGGCTATCGCCTCGGCATTTCCGTCCGCGACAACATTTCCGGCATCGGCACGATCACATTCTTTGACCCGGAGACCGGCGTGTATGGCGCGCTGGGACACGGCGTGGCAGGCCTTACCTCCGCGCAGCCGCTTGCCATCTCCGGCGGCGTGCTCGTCCCGTCGAGCGTCACAGACGTGAAAAAGGGCGTGCGCGGCACGCCGGGCGAGCTCCATGGGAGCTTTGACGTTGCAGACCCGCTTGGCTCCGTCTCGCAGAACGAGCCGCACGGCATTTTCGGCAAACTCACCGCTCTGCCGCAGAGCGAGAGTGTTCCGGTTGCGGACGCATCGCAGATCCATACGGGCGCGGCGGTCATTCTCGCAAACGTCGACGGCGCGGAGACCCGGGAATATTGTGTGCGCATCGATAAGCTTTATCCGCAGGCGGAAAACGGTCGGAACCTTCTTCTCACCGTCACCGACGAGCGCCTTCTTGCAGTCACCGGCGGCATCGTCCAGGGCATGTCCGGAAGCCCGATTCTACAGGACGGCAGGCTCATCGGAGCCGTCACACACGTCCTTGTCAACCGCCCCGAGCAGGGCTACGGCATTTTCCTGCAAAACATGCTCACGCAGTGCGAGGCGTACCAGTAAAGCGGTCCCGGGAAGCGTCTGCCTCCCGGGGATCCCTTTATTCTGCCTTTGCCGCAGCCTTTTCCGCGCGCTCCTTGGCGGCTTTTTCCTTGTTGTGCTTTGCGATTTCCATCATCTGCTCATACATCTGGTCGCCGACGCATTTTCTGGCGTATTTGCACCACTGCACGCAGCTGAGCATGTCGTTGTAGATCACAAAGCCGCACTTGTCGCAGGTCACCTCGGTATCGGTCGAAAAAAGCTCGACGGGATTTCCGCACTGCGGGCAGATTTTCTCCGTGATGGAAATCTCCTTGGATTTGCTCTGGCATCCGGAATACAGCATAGTGCACTCCCCTTTCTGTGCTTGTCTTTCTGATCGTATTATAGTACAATGACGCAAGAGGTTCTGTTTGATTTCCAACATTGGAGGCTGTGTGATGGAAAAATATTTGCCGCTGCTGCAAAAATCGCCCCTGTTCGCCGCGATGGTGCCCGGACAGATTCAGTCTGTTCTGCACTGCGTGGGCGCGACGGTGCGTGAGTTCGGTGCGGGCGAGTACATTCTTCTCGCTGGAAGCCCGACGCAGGCGATGGGGCTGCTTCTTTCCGGCTCTGCCCTTGCCATACAGGAAGATTTATGGGGCGAGCGGAACATCATGGGGAAAATCCAGCCGCCCGGCACATTTGCAGAGCCCTTCGCCGCAACGCCGGGTGCGGTGCTGAACGTCAGCATCGTCGCAAACGCGCCTGCGAAGGTCATGTTCCTGAGCATCCAGCGGATCCTCACCGTCTGCTCGGAGACCTGCCCGCAGCACGCGCTGCTCATCCGGAATCTTGTGTCTGTCCTGGCAAAGAAAAATTTGCAGCTGAACGATAAGATCACCCACATGAGCAAGCGCCGCACGCGGGAAAAACTCCTGTCCTATCTCTCGTCCGAGTCGCTCCGGCAGAGCTCGTTGGAATTTGACATTCCCTTCGATCGCCAGCAGCTGGCAGACTATCTGTGCATCGAGCGCTCGGCCATGTCCGCGGAGCTTTCGCGCCTTCAAAAAGACGGTCTGCTGCAAACCGAGCGCTGTCATTTTTGCCTCATTGCGCCGATTTCCGGCGCGCTCAGCCGTTAACGAATCCTTTCAGAATTGCCTTCTTCTTTAACGCCGCTTTAACGTACTTTCACGGTATAATGACTCCCGAAATCGGCCGCGACGCGGTTTTGGAAGAAGGAGAAAAACAAGATGTTTCTGATTAACCAGGCAATGGTAAATGTTCCGATCGGAACGGCCGCTCTGATTGTCGTGCTCGGTATGGCCGTCGTCTTTTTCGGCCTCATTTTGCTGATGCTGGTCACCAAGGCCTCCGGCAGAATCATGCAGAATAAAGAGGCTTCTGCAAAAGCCGCCGCTCCTGCTCCCGCGCCCGCCGTTCCTGCAGCACCTGCCGTGAAAGCAGTCGCCCCTGGCTCTGCCGGCGAAGTGAAGCTCCACGATGTTCCCGACCGGACGGCCGCCATGCTCATGGCCATCGTCGCCGACAAGCTCGGAAAGCCCCTCAACGAGCTGCGCTTCATCTCCATCCGCGAGATCAAGGATTGATTCTACATAAAACGCCCCGCGCACCGCACAATGCTCTCTGTGCGGTGCGTTTTTTGTCCAGATTCTTGTATTCCGCCCCGGTATTTCGTTCAGCTTCCGCTAAACGCGTAGGGGGCGATGCCCACATCGACCCGGCAGATTACGCCGATTTTACGGAAATCCAATGCGAATTCGCCGCTTCCCTTGGGGCGATGTGGGCATCGCCCCCTACGCATTGATTATGGACATCTCGTAAGAGGCAATTGCTTGGCCTCCTCCGGTGCGTGATAGCTGACGGCGGCGATTTTGCTGTCTTCGATTTGGAAGCGCATCGCCGTCTCGTCGCAGATCATGAGTGTGGTCGGTTCGCCGTCTGTGTACTCGATGAGGCTGTATTTCCCCATGTAACGCACCTCGCCGCCAAGAAGCAGCAGCGCTGTGTGCTCGTCTACGCGATAGATAGCAGGGAGCCCTGCGCGCGGAAATCGGTTGGCGGCCTCCCGGTAGTCCTCCCCCGCCGTCACGCCGCAAGCGTCCGTGCCATCATACAAGCGAAGATACGCGGCGTTCGGTTTTGTAACGCTCGTGTCCACGAAGCAAATGCCGCCCGCCTGCGAGCCGTCCGGGAACTCGACCACATCGTAATATTCCTCCTGAAGAAACGGCTCATGCGAGATTCGTTCCGGCTCTCCGTAGACCGTTTTCAGCTCGTCCAGTAGCAGATCATAGATGGACGTGCCATTCCACGTAAGGCCCGGCCACTCCTGCGCCGCCTCCCGCGCCCGGAACCACGCCGCATCCTGCCCCAGCCGAGAAAGCCCCGGCTCAAATTCCGGCACGATCACGTAATCGGGTGCTTCTCCCGCTTCCGCACACACTTTGTTCGTAAAAACCGGCGCACCATCATCATTGAGCAAAAAGCTTACATAGACGCGCCCCGCAGACTCCTCCAGAATTTCCGCGTCCTGCACATAGCGCTCCCGAAGCTCCCGATACCCTTCGTCCCAATTGCCCGGGGCCAGCTTCAGTGTGTAATATGTCCCCAGCGCGCCCGTCTGCCACGAAATCAGCTCCGGCAGTCGCACCTGATACTCACTTTCATCCATAAACGGGCTCACGTAGGCGCCATCTTTGATCTCCCACGCGCCGTCATTGGAAAGCGTCGGCACGCCGTAAAACTCCGCCATCACGCGCTCCATCGCCTCCCGCACCGGCATGTGCCCGGTTCGCTCCTCCCAAGGTGTCGTCACCTCCAGCCACTCAAGATACGCTTCCGCCTTCTCCGGCCACATCCCGTCCGTTGCCACCGGCAGGAGGTCCAGCCGCCATCGCGCGGCAAAGTCAAAGAAATATGCCCGCGCTTCCTCGTCCAGTTCCGCCGCCGAAGCCACGCCCATCTCCGAGGAAAAAATCTCCGAAAGCCCAACGGCAGACGCTTCCTGCCCCGGCTCGGTTTCCGGCGCGGCGGGCATTTTCTCTTCCGGTTTTGCTTCCGGCGCGGGCGCTTCCTCCTGCATGGTCTCGGGCGTCTGCTGCGTCTGAACCTCCCGTTCATGGCACGCAGCTAGCGACAAAACCAGAAGTCCTGCCAATAAACCGGCAATCGCTCGTTTCATTCCGATCTCCCCTTTCGCGTTTTTCTCAGTATAACACAGAATTTTCCTGAAATTTCTTAATTTTTCTGAATTCCGGCAAAAAGCGGGAGACAAGCCAAAGCTTGTCTCCCGCTTCGTTCTTTATTTGATGGTCTCGCTATTGTTGAGCACGGGCACACTGTACAAAAACAGCACGTCCTGGTTATCAAATGTCACGAAGCTTCCCAGCCGCGCGCTCGGAAGATAGCGGATATCAATGAGTGTGATCTTCGTGTACCCGTCGATCAGAAGCGGTGCAAGACTGCTGGCAAAGGAATCTCTGAAAATGACGAGCTCCTTGTCTGTTTTTGCGCTTGGGTTCTCGATCGTAAGCAGCGACACCGAGCCGGAGAGGAACATTTCGTAGGGGTCCTTCCCCGCCGCCTTTTCCATGTCGTAGACCGCCGTCTTCTGATTTGTTTCAAAGTTCGTCACCACGGCGTTTTCGATGGTGTCGTTCGTCAGATACGAAATTTTCTCGGGCTTTACCGGAAGCGCCGCATATCCGTAGTAGAGGCCGTAATAGTCGCGGTCTAATTCCTGCTCGGTAAAATCATCAGAGATAACCGCGCCCATCGCGCTCGCGATCGTCTTCGCTGCCGGAAGAAGCGTCTCCTGCCGCCAATGAAGATCGGTTTTGTAGTAATCGTCAATTGTGAGGCTGCCGGTCAGGTCAATCCAGCTCGCCCACGGGAGAGCGGTTTGCATCGAGGCGAAGAACGCGTCGTAATCGAGCGCCGGATAGCCGTTCTGTGATGCCAGAAAATAGTTTTTGTCCGGAATGACCGACAGGTATGTCTTGACGTTCGTACCCTTGAGATACCTGTCATAGACAAAACCAAACCGTTCCTGCGCGTGCGCTAACGATTCCTCGTTCATCGGATACTCGAGCTTCGCGACCGCCCCATCGGCAAAATATACGCCGTGGTTGTCCTTCTGCCGGAACACGCCGAGCGAGACAAGGCTCTTGAGTGTCCGGAACTGCTCTCGCAGTGGGAACTGATCGAGCGTGTAGCTCTCAAAATCCTCCGTCCATTTTCCATCCGCAAACACTGAAAGCGAAAGCGCCGGAAGCTGCGCGAGGTTTCGCCGCTCCGACTGCGACTGCGCGTCCGCAGGCTTTAACATGCTCCAAACGGCAAAGCCAAAGAGAAATACGCCCAGAAGCAGGACAGTCAGCATCGATTGTTTTTTTCGCATCATCCCGCCTCCTAAAACCGGAAATACAAGAACGGATTAAATGCCCCGTCCACCAAAAACGCCGTACACGCCGCAAGCAGCAAAACGAGCCAGACCGGCTGTAATATGGCAAGCACCTGTGCGCCGCGCGCTGATTCCGCAAGCTTGGAAACGACGTTCTTACAGAGCGGCGTCGCACCAATGACTGCGATCAAAAATGTCACAGCGTAGCTTTTCGCGTAATACAGGCTTTCTGCGCTCACAAGCGGAAGTCCGCCTGCGCCGAACATCGCGCCAAGCTGCGAAAACGCTTCCTTGACAGAGCCGGCGTTAAACATCACAAAGCTCAGCGTCACAAGCAGCAGCACATACACATGCTTTACTACATGTGTCCGCTCCAATTGCCTTTTATAGAGAAGCTTCTCCGCCACGAGCAGCACAGCAAATCCGAGCCCCCAGAAAACGAAGTTCCAGCTTGCCCCGTGCCAGAGGCCCGTGAGTATCCAGACAATAAAAATGTTTCGCAGCCACTTCGATTTACTTACCTGGTTTCCGCCCAGCGGAATATAGACATAGTCCCGGAACCACGAGCCAAGGCTCTTGTGCCACCGTCTCCAGAACTCTGTGATGGAAGCGGAGATATACGGGTAGTCAAAATTCTCCGAGAAGCGGAAGCCAAAAATTCTGCCAAGACCAATGGCCATATCGCTGTAGCCCGAGAAGTCAAAATAGAGCTGCAAGGCGAAGCTCACGGCGTAGAGCCAATAAAAAAGGACGGATAAGTCCCGGCTTTTCTGAAAGACTGTGATAATCTCATAGAGCACATTTGCAAGCAAAACTTTTTTGGACAGTCCGATCACGAACCGGCCCGCGCCGGATGAAACGTCCTCGAGTGTCGTCTCCCGCTCGTCCAGCTGCGGCGCGATCTCTGCGTAGCGCACGATGGGGCCCGCAATGAGCTGCGGGAACATCGCAATATACGTGCCGAGCTTCAAGAAGCTTTTCTGCGCGGGAACGTCCCCTCGGTACACATCTACAACGTAGCTCAGGATCTGGAACGTATAGAAGCTGATGCCGATGGGAAGCGCGACACGCAGCAATTTCAAAGACAGCCCCGTCACGGCGTTTACGCTCGAAATAAAAAAGTCCGCGTATTTGCAGTAGCCGAGAAGCCCGAGGCTGAGCAGAACAGAAGCGGTCAAAAATATCTTTGACCACTTCCGATTCTCAGCATTCTTTTCGATCAGCCGCCCGAACACATAGCCCTGCAAGATGCTCAGCAGCATAAACAGGCAGAACCTTGGCTCGCCCCAAGCGTAAAACAGGAGGCTCGATGCAAACAGCACGGCGTTTTTTAAGCCGCGCGGAACCAGAAAATAGACTGCCAGCACCAGCGGCAAAAAGTAATACAAAAACGGGATACTGGAAAAAAGCATAGAGCCTCCTGTCGGATGATATGGATTTACGCGTCGATGGCTTCGTCGTAGGCCGCCGTGAAACTGCTATCGACCGCAAGCAGCTTGTCGCGGAAGGTGTTGACCAGCTCCTCATCGCCGTAGACCGACACGATCAGATTGCCGCTCGTCGCGATGAGCATTTTATCCGGGAAGCCGCACATCCAGTGCTTGCCCGAAATCTCCGCGTGAATATCCTCCACGATGGAAGAAACGTCCTCCGCATTGGCCGCATGGAACGCGCCGCAGGTGAACGTATTGCCGTTCATCATGTGCATCAGGGACGCCGCGCCATCGAGCTTTACAGCGTCGGATGCCGGGAAGGTAAACAGGTACGAAAGGTTTTCCGCGTTCGCAATGTTCACTGCGCCCGCCGCATCGTCGACGCTGTTGTCATAGTCACCGCCGGCCGCCGGGAACTTTTCATCGTCCGTGTAGCTCGCCCAGACCTTGTTGAGAAGCTCGAGCGCCACCTGCTTGCTTTCTTCCTTTTCCGTGCCGCCTTCTGCCGCACTTTCTCCGCCTTCCGGTTCCTGCGCCGCAGAGCCGTCCACGCCAAATTCATCGTCGATCATGTCGTCGTCGGGCATGGTCGCAACTGCGTCGTCAGAGGGCTGCTCCTCTGCTGCCGCGTCTTCGGAAGGCGTCTGGGTCTGCTGCTCGGAGGTCGAAGGACTCTCTGCGCCGATGGTGTCATCTGTCTTCTTGCTTGCGCAGGCTGCAAAGCTAAATACGCAGGCGAGCGCGAGGATCATTGCGATCATCTTTTTCATGGTTGGTTTCTCCTTTGGATTTCTAAAAATAATTTGCTTTCTTTCTCCGTTTCGGATTTCTTTGCTCAGTTCGGCGTATTGACAATGCCGATGAAAAGCGGCAGGCCGTCCTGCGACGTGATGGCAAAGACGAACGGCCGGTCGAGCGTGAAGTCGATCTCCTCGTCGGGAGGCTCCGCCGCGCCCGCCTCCATCATGACCGTGTAGGCTGCCGCCGTCACGCCCTCCTCGTCGATCGCCACGCGCGCGGCATGCTCGGCTCTGGAAAGGAATACGCCGTCAGCGTTCTCGATCACCGGAGAAAAGTCCGCCGCGTCGCTGTCAAACACATCCGTCACGCCGAGTGCTTGCAGGCTTTTGTTTAAGTTCAGGTCAGACGAAACGTCAAACTTCGGGACGGACAGATTGACGATCAAAAACTTGCTGTTTTCCCATTCGCCGCCGCCAAGCAAAAAGTTCATTGCTTCCTCATCTTGCAAAAGCGCTTCCGGTGTTACGCCTTCGTCGGGAAGCAGCAGCTTCATAGCCCCGCTCTCCCGCAGAGACAGGTTCACCGCGCCAAACTTTTCGCCCCAGTAGTAGGTTCCCGTACCGGAGCTGTGCATGAAATCGCAGGTAATATCACCGGATTCTGCGTAGAATACATCCTCGCTCGTCTGGCTCTTGGAAAATTCCTCTGACCATTTCGCGCGGTAGTAGATCGTGGTGGCCAAGGCCATCACCGTCTCGGGCGTAAACGCCAGCCCGCTCGCCTGATCTTTCAGAAGTCCCCCAGTCTGCTCGTTGAGCCAGCTTTGCAGCGCCTTGTTATAGCTGTCGCTTCCCATCTCACCGGAAAACGACGAAGCATAATAGTCCTGCGCCAACGTGTCCAGCGTTTTTCGCACATAGTCTACGCCATCATCCAGCCACACTGAGCTTGCCAGCACGCTCGTCACCGCGCCATCTGCGCAGTAATTTGCGTTCCAAAGCGCCTTGGCCTGCGCGCGCACGTCCTCAAGACGATTCTCCCTGAGAAGGCTTAATATCTGCGCCCGAGAATCGCCGTCCGTACACTCGGCCAGCATGGAAAGCGCCATGTAGACATTCAGCGGCGAATAGACGAAGTTTTTTCCGCATTCTTCTCCCAGCATCGCGCCGGTCGAAGCCCGGACGAAGCTCTGCACATTCTCCCGGTCTATATCGATATCCCGCCGGGCGCGCTTGTCTGCCCACCATGCGTCATAGACCTTCGAAAAGCCTTCGTCGTCAAACGAGCCATCCTTTTTCATATACGCGGTTTCATCCGGATACTTTGCCATTTCGGGATATGTCGCTTCGGCAAGCGTTTCATACGCCGCGCCGGGCTGGGTCTGGTTTGCCGCAGGGCAGCTCTCTACCCTCGACGCGCACCCTGTCATAGCCGCAGCAAGTGAAACCGCAAGCAATATCGCTGTCCATCGTTTCTGTTTCATTGCATCACACCTCCGGTAACTCTGTCAGCACGCCGAGGAACACGGGAAGCCCGGTGTCCAGATCGGCGATCATGTAGACAAACGGCCGCTCGAGATAGACGCTGTGTGGGTATTCCGCCGCGCTCTCGGTCGCCATATCGGCCGCTGTGGCTGCGCCGGCCTTTGTGCCCGCCTCGTCGACCTGGATGAAGGTCTTATGGAAGACGTTCGAGATATAGAGGTTGCCTTCATCCGACGTACCGAGGGCGGTAAAGTCAGCTTTCTTGCCGTCAAACGCATCCGTCATGCCGAGTGCTTGGAGTGAATCAGAAAGTTCCGCAGAAAATTCCGATTTGAACTTCGGCATGGCAATTTCCACGGTTTCATCCCCGGGAGAAGTGAGTATAGCATGAAGCTGCTCGCCTGTCAACCGGCTCACATAATCCTCTATGCTGGTAGTTTCGTCCGGCAAAAGCGCCGCGAACGCATATTTGCCGCCCTCATAGGGCTTGAGGAAGCCCTCGGCGTACTCGTCATGCAGATACTGCCCGACTTCGCCATGAAGAAATGCGCCGGTCTGCTTTCTGCCGTCCCGCGCGATGAATGTTCCGTCCCACACGTCGCTGGATTGGAACACGCTCGCCCACTTCGCATCAAACGCCAGCGCGTTCACCAGATACATCACCGTGTCGGTCGGAATTTTATCAATGATCTCCGGGATCATCCCATCCGTGTTTTCCTTCACCCAGTCGTTGATGGCCGTCTTGGTCGTGTCGTCAAAGGGTGCTGAATAGATCCCTGCGCCAAAGACGTTTGCGTTCTGCTGCAAGAATGCGTCTTCTATATGAAGCGTGTCCGTGTCCTTCATCCAGATGGAATTGGCAAGCTTCATCTGCTGATTGTCCTTTAAATACGCTTGCAGCACGGAAAAATATGCGTTTAAGCTGCCCGTATCTGCGCCGAGCGTTTGCTCCATCTGTGTTTTTGTCTCCCCCAACGCGCCGTTTGCCGTCATGGAAAGCGCACTCGCCACGCTCAGTGGGGAGACAAGCGGGTTCGCTTCCACCATCGCTTTTTGCAGAAGCGCCGTGCCAAAGCCGGTCAGCGCCGTAGCTGTATCCTGCACAACGGATGTATCGTAGAGCGATTCCGTTTGCTCTTTCTTCGTATCCTTCATCAGATTCTCCACCGAAGCGGATTTTGCCGCGCAGCCTGTCGCCGTGAGCATGCAGGCAGCGAGAAGCGCCGCAAGAAGCTGTTTGCCTTTCATAGAGATTCCTCCTTTTTCATTTGTCCCTCTGCCTCAAAAGACGACAACTCTGTGCATTGGTTGCACGAACCGAAAATTTTTTTCGCCAGAAGCAAAAAGGAACCCTCCCGGTAATCTCCCGGGAGGTTCGTAGGGGACGATGCCCACATCGTCCCGGCAAAATAACCTGATTTTACGGAAATCTCCAGCGAATTCGCAACTTCCATTGGGTCGATGTGGGCATCGACCCCTACGCAGAAGAAGGAGCATCGCACAAGCATCAACCCCTACAAAAAAATCATAGCTTTGCGCACTTTGTAAAACGCAGCCCTTCCGATTCTTATCCGTGTGGGAATTCATCCGAACCGAATGCCGCTTTGACGAGCACCATACACGCGGCCTGCTCATAGAGCGCGGGCTCCATGCTCAGATCGATGCAATCGACTTGCCGCACGCCGTCTCCGAGGTCCGGCGCAAGCGCTGCCAGCACATACGTATCTCCGTCCCATGGGTAAAGCTCCTGCCCGTCGTCATAGGACTTGAACAGGTAGCCTGTCATCGCATCGGGCAGCGCAAATTTTCCAAGAACCGCCTCAGATGTTTCGCCCTGCATCGAAACCTGCACGGTGGGCGCATTCTCTCCGTCGCCATTTTGAACCTGAAACGAAAGATGCAGCTGTCCATCCTCCCGATGCAGCGCCAAAGGCTCGGACTTTGTGCACACGCCGTCCTGCCAGTATTCTGCCCAGACCTCGCTGTAATCAATTGTCTCGCCGAAATCAAGGCTAAAATCCGCACGCATGGCGTTGGCGCTTGCGGGCTCGGTATGGAAGGTGAGCGTTCCGCGGCTCGGCTCCTCATAGTGAAATTCCGTGCCATTGGGGATAAAGAGCCCACTCATGTAAAGGCCGTCCTGATTTGGAATCTGCAAAACAATGGTGTCGTTGTCCTTGATTTTGAAGACGAGCGTATACAGCCCGTTGGAACAGGTTACAACACTATCGTTTAGTGTATACTCCCCCGCCATATAATAAGAGGATAACGGGCTGAGCATAAATACAAATTCTTGGCGGCTGCCGGACATCCGGAAGGTTACCCGCGACGGCAGGATCTGAACCGCATCCGCTTCGTCCATGACATACGTGCCGCCGGAAAGGCCGTAGATGATCTCTTCCCGCGGACTTGTTGCGAAGCACACGCCGATGACAAGGCAGAGCACAAGCGCCAGCGCGATGAGCACCTTCGTGGGCTTTTTGTCCAGCACCCGCTTCACGCGCTCCTTAACCCCGACCTCTCCAAAGGCCAGCGGGCAGACAGAGATCGCGCCGCGCGGAACGCTGTTCGACAGCAACACACTCGCGTAGCGCTTCTTTTCCGATAAGCTGTAGCCCTTCACGACCCGCTCGTCGCACGCAAGCTCCAGGTCGCGGCAGAACAGGCTGTACCCCAGCCAGACAAGCGGATCGAACCAATAGACGCAGAGAAGCCCGTAGCCAAGAAGCTTCCACACGCAGTCGCCGTGCCGTTTGTGGGCAATTTCGTGCGCCAGAACGTATTCCCGCTCGTCTTCCGGAAGGCCGGACGGCAGATAGATCGTCGGCCGGAAGAGCCCCAGCAGAAACGGCGTGTCGATCCCGTCGCAAAGCCGCACGCCTGGCGACAGCTCGATGGACGCGCCGACGCGGCGGCGAACCTTCCAGAAGCTCACGAACGCCAGAACCAAGAGTACCAGCACGCCAAGCGCCCAGATTCCCCCCGCGATGTGCATCCAGACCTGCAGGGGGTTGACGCTTCCCTGCGGATTGGCCGCAAAGTGTTCGCCGAAGACGGGATTGACGGCGCTGTTGAAACTTGCGATGCCGCTCGTGAGCTCCGGCTTTGCCGCGTACTGCGCCGTTTTGTAATCGAGAACCGTCTCGCTCGGAACGAGACTCCACGCACTTTTGACAGACACCGGCAGCGCCAGCCGCACAGCCGCCAGCGCCCACAGAAGAAGCCGCGACCACTTGGGCGCTTTCGGAAGCAGCACGCGGTACAAGCACGCCGTCAGAATCAAAAGCGCCGCCGCCAGCGAGCGGTTCAGAAGCGCTGAAAATACCACATCCAGATTGTCGATGCTTTTCAAAAAGAGTGCTCCCATGCTATCCCTCCGCCTCGTCGATCATGCGCTGAATCTCCTGAATTTCCTCCCGGCTGAGCGCGCGCCGCTTTGTAAACGCCGCGAAAAACGCTGGAAGAGAGCCCCCGAATGCTTCGTCAACCAGATTCTCTCCCTGCGCGCAGTAAAAGCTCTCGCGGGAAAGTTTCGCCTTGACGATTCCGCCGTCATTGAAAAATAATCCCCGGTCGCAGAGCTTGCGCAATACATTATAGGTTGTCGTGCGCTTCCAGCCGAGCTCCTTTTCGCAGAGCCTTGCAAGCTCCCGCGACGCGATGGGCGCGTTTTCCCACACGAGGTCCGCAAACCGCGCCTCGACCGCGCCAAGCTTTCCATCGGGCATGTGAATCCCTCCTGTCTATTATCTATGGACAAATATAGTCTATTATGAATAGACAGCTTTGTCAAGCAAATTTCGTAATTTTCTTTTGTTTGTTACATTTTGCCATTGACTTTTACACATTGCAGCGCTAGAATAAGGCCATCTTAGATAAGGAGAACCTACCATGGCTCAGTTCGTTTTTGGCGCATATTACTTTTACTTTACTATTTGCAATAGTAAGGGCAATTTGTGATGCGCAAAAAACGAGAAAACCAAGGTTTTTCGGGCGGCACAGATTCCCTGTGCCGCCCTTATTTTTTTGGAGGTGCAAGACCATGATCGTAATTTTGAAACCGAATGTAAGTGAAGCCCGCCGTGACCAGCTGATCAGCTGGTTCAAAGCCCAGAATCTTGGCGTGCATATTTCGCAGGGCGATTATCAGACCGTCCTTGGTCTGATTGGCGACACCAAGTCTGTCGACATGGATCTGATTGCGAGCCTCGATATTGTCGACGCCGTGCGCCGCGTGTCCGACCCCTTCAAATGCTGCAACCGCAAGTTCCATCCGGACGATACCGTTGTCGACGTGAGCGGTGTCAAAATCGGCGGCGGCCACTTCGCGATGATCGCGGGCCCGTGCTCCGTCGAGTCCGAAGAGCAGATCGTAGGCGTTGCGAACGACGTGAAAAAGGCGGGCGCGAAGCTGCTGCGCGGCGGCGCGTTCAAGCCCAGAACCTCCCCGTACGATTTCCAGGGCCTCAAGGCCGAGGGCCTGAAGCTTCTTTCCATTGCAAAGAAGGAGACCGGGCTTCCCATCGTCACGGAGATCATGGACGTGCGCCATCTCGATCTCTTTGAAGATGTCGACCTCATTCAGGTCGGCGCGCGCAACATGCAGAACTTCGATCTTCTCAAAGAGCTCGGCAAGACGAAAAAGACGATTCTCTTAAAGCGCGGCATCGCGGCTACGATGAAGGAGCTTCTCATGAGCGCGGAGTACATCATGGCCAGCGGCAACGAGCAGGTCATTCTCTGCGAGCGCGGCATCCGCACATACGAGACCTACACGAGAAACACGCTTGATCTTTCCGCCGTGCCGATGCTCCATGAGCTCTCGCACCTGCCTGTCGTCGTCGACCCCAGCCACGCGACCGGTCTTGCCCGGCTCGTCACCCCGATGGCCCTTGCCGCAACGGCCGCGAGCGCAGACGGCATCATGGTCGAGGTACACAACGATCCCATCCACGCGCTGTGCGACGGCGCGCAGTCGCTGACCCCGGCGCAGTTTGCAGAGCTCTCCGGCAAGGTTATGAAGGTACGGGAGGCCATCGCACAATGAGCGTCGGAATCGTAGGCTTAGGCTTAATTGGCGGCTCGTTTGCGAAGGCCTATCAGGAGGCCGGACATGAAGTGCTCGCCTTCGACCGCGATGAGCGCGTTTTATCATTTGCGCAGCTCGAGGGCGCAGTCTCCACGCCTCTGACGAAGGAGAATATCGGCACGTGTGACCTTGTCCTCGTCGCCATCTACCCGGAGGCTGCGGTCAGCTATGTCCGAGAAATGGCACCCTTTATTGGAACAAAGCCCATGGTCATCGACTGCTGCGGCACGAAGCGCGTCGTTTGTCAGGCGCTGTTCCCGCTGGCCAAGGAATATGGCTTTACATATCTCGGCGGCCACCCGATGGCAGGCACGCACAACTCAGGCTTCAAATACGCAAGAAGCAATCTCTATCACGGCGCGCCCATGGTGCTCGTTCCCCCGGTTTTTGACGACATTGAGCTCTTGCAGCGGGCGAAGGACTTGCTCCAGCCCGCGGGCTTTGGAAAGTTCTCTGTCACAACGGCAGACGAACACGACCGCATGATCGCTTTCACTTCCCAGATGGCGCACGTCGTCTCCAACGCGTACATCAAGAGCCCCACGGCCGGCAGCCACAAGGGCTTTTCCGCCGGAAGCTACAAGGACATGACGCGTGTGGCGTGGCTGAACCCGCAGATGTGGGCGGAGCTGTTTCTGGAAAACCGCGATTATCTGATGCGAGAGCTGGATATTTTGTCTGAAAACCTGAACGCGTACCGCAAGGCGCTCGCCGAGCAGGATTTGCCCACGCTCACGAAGCTTCTCGATGACGGGTGCCGGCGCAAGGAGGAGGTCGACGGCCATTGAAAACCATCCATGTTTCCGCCTCCCGGAGCTATGACATTCTCATTGAGCGCGGGATTTTAACCCGTGCGGGCGAGGAGATCAAAAAGGTCTGCGGCGCGGGCGAGGCTTTGATCGTGAGCGAGGATACCGTGTGGCCGCTCTACGGCGAGACGGTACTGTCTTCCATGAAAAACGCAGGCTTTGACGTAACGAGCTTTACCTTCCCGCACGGCGAGCAGTCGAAAAACCTCTCGGTCTACGCCGAGATTCTGAACGCCCTTGCCGCGCGGCACATTTCCAGAAAAGGTCTTATTGTCGCGCTGGGCGGCGGCGTAACCGGCGACATGGCGGGCTTCGCGGCTGCGACGTATCTTCGCGGGATTCGCTTTGTCCAGATTCCGACGACGCTTTTGTCGCAGGTCGATTCCTCCGTCGGCGGAAAGACGGCGGTTGATCTTCCGGCGGGCAAGAACCTCGTCGGCGCGTTCTGCCAGCCGTCTCTGGTCCTCTGCGACCCGCACGTTCTGTCTACCCTCCCCGACCCCATTTTTTACGATGGCTGCGCCGAGGTCATCAAGGCCGCGATGCTCAAAAGCCATACGTTCTTTGAAGATTTGGACAAAACGTCCCCGCGCGAGCAGCTTGAGCACATTCTCGAGTTCTGCATCGCGATGAAGCGCGACGTGGTCGAAGAAGACGAGTTTGATACCGGCGCGCGCCGGACGTTGAACCTTGGCCACACGTTCGGTCACGCCGTCGAAGCGGCAAGCAATTTTTCCATTAGTCATGGCTGCGCGGTCTCCATTGGCATGGTCATGATGACGCGCGCCGCCGTCAAAAAGGGCTACTGCAAGGAAGAGGTCCTTGAAAAGCTCATCGCGCTTCTCAAAAAATATCACCTCCCGACGGAGGTTCCCTACCCCGCGAGCGAGCTGCTGGATATCGTGAGAAGCGACAAAAAAACGATGGGCCGCACGGTCACGCTCATCGTCCCCGAAAAGATCGGCCGATGCACGCTTGTCCAGATTCCGACCACAGACGTACTCGACTGGCTCACGGCCGGAGGCGCGGAATGAACCGCGTGGTTTTCCCCGGCGCATTGTCGGGCCAGTTCCGCGCGCCCGCGTCCAAATCGCACGCGCACCGGCTCCTCATCTGCGCCGCGCTGGGACACGCCTCCGTTCGCGTCTCATGCGATACGTTTTCCGATGATATCCTCGCCACGATCGACTGCCTGAACGCCATGGGCGCGAAGATCACGCACGAGGGCGGAACCATTTCCGTCTCACCCATTTTCGCAAACGGGAGACCGGACGGTGCCTGTCATTTATATTGTAAGGAAAGCGGCTCAACGCTTCGGTTCCTGCTTCCGGTCGTGGGCGCACTTGGTCTTGACGCAGTCTTTCATATGGAAGGGCGGCTCCCCGAGCGGCCGCTCCACCCGTTTGACGAGGTCTTGATCGCACACGGCATGCACATTCATCAAACTGGCGCGGAGCTTCATGTTTCCGGAAAATTGCTGGCAGGCAGCTTCGCGCTCCCCGGCAACGTCTCGTCTCAATATCTGTCGGGACTTCTGTTCGCGCTTCCCCTTCTTCCGGGAAGCAGCACGCTTACCATTACAGGCGCGCTGCAATCGGCAAGCTACCTTGCCATGACCGAGGACGCGGTCTTAAATTCCGGCATTCGCTTTTCCAAATCGCAAAATGTCTTTTCCATCCCCGGCAATCAGACCTGCTGCCTCCCGGATGGGCTTGCAGCCGAGGGCGATTGGTCGGGCGCATCCTTTTTTCTCTGCGCGGGCGTTCTGTCAGAAACCGGCATTTTCGCCTCCGGCTTGCAGGAAACTTCCCGGCAGGCCGACCGGGCCGTTCTGGAGCTTCTGTCAAGATTCGGTGCAGAGGTTCGGGCGGAAAATGGCGGCGTGTTTGTCCGAAAGTCATCGCTCCACGGAATCAACATTGACGCGGGTGCGATTCCGGACCTGATTCCCGCCATCGCGGCTGTCGCGGCCTATGCCGAGGGCGAAACGAGAATTACAAATGCGGCAAGGCTCCGGCTGAAGGAATCCGACCGGCTGCATACGGTGGCCGAGACGATCCATTCTCTTGGCGGATGCGCAAAGGAGCTTCCCGACGGGCTCGTCATTACCAGAACGCCCCGCCTCACGGGCGGAACCGCCGATTCCTTCGGCGATCACCGGATCGCGATGCTCGCCGCTGTTCTCGCTGGCGGGTGCCAGCAGCCGGTAACGGTCCTTGGCGCGCAGTGCACATCCAAATCGTACCCCGAATTTTGGCAGACGCTGGACCAGTTGAAAGGAGATTCTCTATGAGCAGCTTTTATCATGGCGACGCGCTGGAGCTTTCCATCTTCGGCCAGTCCCATAGCCCCGCCATCGGCGTGACCCTCTCCGGCCTTCCGGCAGGTTTTTCCATCGACATGGACGAGCTCGGCGCGTTTCTTCGCAGAAGAGCCCCCGGCCAGAACGCATGGTCGACGCCGCGAAAAGAGGCAGATCTTCCGGAATTTCTCTCCGGGCTTGTCGGAAACGTGACCTGCGGCGCGCCGCTTTGCGCTGTGATCCGCAACACAAATACCAGGTCGCAGGATTATAACAATCTCATCGACATTCCCCGTCCGGGTCACGCAGACTACACCGCGCAGGTAAAATTTGGCAGCTTTCAGGACGTTGCCGGCGGCGGACACTTCTCCGGCCGTCTGACCGCACCTCTTTGCATCGCGGGCGGCATCTGCAAGCAGCTGTTAAAGTCTCGCGGCATTGAGGTCATGGCGCGCATCGACGCGATCGGTGGAATCGAAGACGCGTCCGAGTTTCTCGCGCCGGTCGACCGGAAGGACTTCCCCGTGACAAGCGACGAATCTGCCGAACACATGAAGGCCGCGATTGCACGAGCGCGTGCGGAAGAAGACTCCGTCGGAGGCCTCATCCGCTGCCAGATCACAGGCGTTCCCGCCGGGCTCGGTGAGCCGATGTTCGGCGGGTTAGAGAACAAAATCAGCCAGCTTGCTTTCGCCATTCCTGCCGTCAAGGGTATTGCGTTTGGCCTCGGCTTTGCGGCGGCGGGTCTCCGCGGCAGCGAAAATAACGATGCGTACCGCGTGGAAGACGGGCGCGTCGTCACCGAAACGAACCACTGCGGCGGCATTCTGGGCGGCATTTCAAACGGCATGCCGATCGTCTTCCGTCTGGCCGTCAAGCCCACGCCGTCCATCGCAAGGACGCAGAAATCCGTTTCCCTATCCGCAATGCAGAACGCGGAATTAAGCATTCACGGACGGCACGACCCCTGCATTGTCCCGCGCGCGGTTCCCTGTGTGGAGGCCGCCGCCGCCATCGCCATTTACGACGCGCTGAAAGCGTCCGGAATTTGAGGAGGTAATCACCATGAATTTAGAGCAGTCCCGCAAAGCAATCGACGAAATCGATCAGCAGCTCGTGAAGCTCTTTACCGAGCGGATGGCCTGCGCCGCCGAGATTGCGGCCTATAAGAAGGAAAACAATCTTCCCGTTCTGGACGCGGGGCGCGAGCGCCAGAAGCTGGCCGCGATCTCCGAGATGGCGCCGGATGATCTGGAAAACAGCGCAAGGTGCCTGTATTCGCTCATTTTCTCGCTGAGCCGCGCGTATCAGCACCGCCTTCTCGGAAACGACGCGGAGCTTCCGAAAAAAATTGCCGCTGCGATCGAATCCACGCCCAACCTCTTCCCGCCCAAGGCGATGGTCGCCTGCCAGGGCGTCGAGGGCGCATATTCCCAGCTGGCCTGTGAAAAGCTCTTCCAGGCACCGAACATTTTGTATTTCTCGAACTTTGAGGCCGTCTTCTCGGCGATCGAAAAGGGTCTTTGCCAGTACGGCATTATTCCGCTGGAAAACAGCACGGCGGGCTCCGTCAACAAGGTCTACGATCTCATGCTCCAGCATGAATTTTACATCGTCCGCAGCACACGCCTCAAGGTCGACCACAGCCTTCTCGTCCGTCCCGGCACGAAGCTTGAAGACATCCGCGAGGTATATTCCCACGAGCAGGCCATTGGCCAGAGTCAGGAATTTTTGAAGACGCTGCCGAATGCGCAGATCATCCGCTGCGAAAACACGGCGCAGGCCGCCAAATTCGTCGCAGAATCCGGCCGGAACGACGTGGCGGCGCTGGCTTCGCGCACATGCGGCGCACTTTACGGTCTCACCGCGCTCGCCGAAAGCGTGCAGGACCAGGGCAACAACTACACCCGCTTCATCTGCATCAGCAAAAATCTGGAAATTTATCCGGGCGCGGACCGCACGAGCCTTCGCATGGTGCTCGCGCACAAACCAGGCGCGCTGTATCAGGTGCTCTCGCTCTTCAACGCCCTCGGTGTCAACCTCAACAAGCTCGAAAGCCGCCCGATTCCCGAGCGCGATTTTGAGTTCGCATTCTACTTTGACCTGGATACCTCTATCTACTCCCCCGCGTTCTTGCAGCTCATGGCAGAGCTTCCCGGAATCTGCGAGCAGTTCTCGTACCTCGGAAGCTACAGCGAGGTGATCTGATGCTGCGCTGCGGACTTCTCGGCCGTAAGCTCGGCCACAGCTACTCCCCTCAAATACACCACGAGCTCGCCTCCTATGAATACAAGCTCTATGAAAAAGAGCCGGAGGAACTCAATCGCTTTTTAAAATCCGGCACGTTTGACGGCCTGAACGTCACGATCCCCTACAAAAAGGCCGTCATGCCGCTGCTTGACGAAATATCGCCCGAGGCCGCGGCCATCGGAAGCGTCAACACGATCGTAAACCGCGCAGGAAAGCTTACCGGCTACAACACCGATGCGTTCGGCTTTACGTGGCTGCTTCAAAAAAGCGGCGTGGACGTTGCGGGGAAAAAGGCGCTTGTCTTCGGCTCCGGCGGCGCGTCGGTCACGGTCTGCCACGTGTTGAAGTCCCTCGGCGCGGACCCCGTCGTCGTTATCTCCCGCTCAGGCGAAAACAACTATGAAAATCTGGACCGGCACACGGACGCGAAAATTCTCGTCAACGCCACGCCCCTCGGCATGTACCCCGGAACCGGCGTGAGCCCGGTTGATTTGGCCTGTTTTGACGCACCCGAGGGCGTCTTGGACGTTGTCTACAACCCCGCGCGCACAGCGCTGATGCTGCAGGCCGAGGCGCTCTCGGTACCGCACGCAAGCGGCCTTTCGATGCTCGTCGCGCAGGCGAAAAAGGCGTGCGAGTATTTTACGGATACGAAAATCCCGGACACGGAAATCGACCGCATTGAGCGTCTTTTGTCCCATCAGATGCAGAACATCGTGCTCATCGGCATGCCCGGCAGCGGCAAAAGCTCCATCGGGCGGGCACTGGCCGAAAGGCTTCACCGTCCGTTTATCGACGCGGACGCGGAAATTGTCCGCCGCGCGGGCTGCTCCATTCCCGAGATTTTCGCAAAGGACGGCGAGCCCGGCTTCCGAAAGATCGAATCCGCGGTTCTTGCTGACCTCGGAAAGGCATCCGGAACCATCCTCGCAACCGGCGGCGGCTGCGTGACAAGACCGGAAAATTATCCGTCCCTGCATCAAAACGGGCGCATCGTCTGGCTGACACGGCCATTGGAGCTGCTGCCGACGGACGGACGGCCGATGTCGCAGGCCAACCCGTTGGCGGCACTCTGGGAAACGCGGAAGGCGCTCTACGAGCAGTTTTCCGACGTGACCGTCCGAAACGATACGACCATCGACGCGTGCGTACAACAAATTGAGGAGGCGCTTTTATGAAGTTACTCATCATCAACGGCCCGAACCTGAACCTGCTCGGTTTGCGCGAGCCCACAATTTACGGCACGAAGAACTACGCCGCGCTGGTCGCGTTCTGCGAAAACGCCTGCCGGGAGGCGGGCTTCGGCTGCGAGGTCTTCCAGTCGAACCACGAGGGCGCAATTGTGGACAAAATTCAGGCGGCCTACGGCGTTTTTGATGGCATTGTCATCAATCCTGCCGCCTATACACACACGAGCGTCGCAATCTTAGACGCACTCAAAGCCGTCGCGATTCCGGCGGTCGAGGTACACCTGTCCGATGTGGACGCGCGCGAACCGTTCCGCCATGTGTCCTACGCCGGTCTTGCGTGCTTCACCCGCTTCACGGGCCTTGGCTTCGAGGGCTACCGGCAGGCTGTCCTCGCACTGAAAGACCGCCTGAACGCAGGCTGAAAACTAACCAAAGGTTACTGTTCTTTCCTTTCGCCCCACGATACACTCAATGTGTATGGTGGGGCTTTCTCTGCATTTCCCCGCCGCAGCGTTCGAAATCGATTTCCGGAATATGAAGGAGGAAACATATGAAAAAGAAGCTTTGCCTGCTGCTTGCGCTTGTGCTCGCGCTGCTTGCGCTGTCCGGATGCGGCGAGGAGCAGGAGCAGACCGTCTCCGTTACGCTCGCCAACCAAAGCGGCCACGGCATCACGTCCATCAGCATCACGCCTTCGACCAGCACCGAATGGGACACCGAGCTTGTCGATGGAACGTTTATGGACGGCGAAACCATGGACCGGAACCTCGGCACCTATAAGGAATCCGAAGTCCCTGACACCTGGAACATTCTTGTCTATGGCGAGGATAACACCATTTTGTACGATACCTCGGTCGACGAGGTCGATTTCCAGATCAAAGACGGCGACTATATCGTCTTCGACACGCCCGAAGAGGCCATCAGCATCATCATCTGCACTGCCGACGAATATGAAACTCTCTACGCGGACTATGAAGCGGCTTCGAATGAAGACCACGCCGCCGGGCTGGACGCGGAAGAGGTCGCCGCGCTCGGTGATATCTCCGGCTATACCGGCTGCTGGCGGCTTGACGGGGAGCCGTTTTACTTCGTCATCAACGAGGACTTCGAATGGATCGCCATCAACCTCTACGGCGAGCAGATCGGCCCGGGCTACGTTGTAAACGAAGACGAGAATATCACACTCTGCATGGAAGACGGCACGGAGCTTGTCTCCCTTTGGCAGACTTCCTACGGCGATTTGAGCGACGCGAACGGCAACACGCTCTCCTCGTCCGATTACATCATGCTCCTGCCCACGCCGGAGGATGAGCTCAACCAGACGGCCACCTTCCCCGGCGGCTTTACGAACGTCACGATCGACTACCCCATCCAGATGGAGGCGCACGAGCAGCCGAACGTCTCGAACGCCCTGAGCTTCAACGCGGTCATGGAAGACGGCACGGACGACTATTACTCCAATATCATGATCGCCTTCCAGCCGATCTCCGGCTTCGACCCCTACATGGAAAAGGGTGCGGCCAGCGCGAAGCCCTACATGGTGAAGATGCTTGACGATTTCATGAAGAGCATGTACGGAAGCTATCTTCTCAAGTCCTTCGGCTCGGACTTCAAAGACAACGGCGATTATTACAGCCTGACGGGCTACATGTGGCTCGATGGTTCGGTCTTCGCAGGCGACCTGTCCCAGCCCGTGCGCGGCTGCATGGAGGTACGTTACTACGGCCCGACCGGCTACGCACTTGTCGCGACGACGATTGCCCTCGAGGGAAGGATCCGCAACTACTTTGACATCTGCAACAACATGCTCACGACCCTCTCGTACTCTGCCGGCTGGAGCACCGCGCCCAAGCCCGTCCCCGCGCAGCCGGTCTATTCCGGCGATACCGGCGACTACGGTACGGCGTACTACTGGTACGACGAGGATGGCGATGTCTGGTACTGGAACGGCTATGAAAACGAGTTCATCTCCTATGGCTCCGACGGCTACATCGACACCGATTCCGGCGAGTACATGGAGAATAACGACGCAGGCTGGGACTACTCGGATGCGTACTACGACGACTACGACCCGTGGTCCGATCCCGGCGACGGTTGGGACGATTACGCCTACGACGACGAGGGCTGGGGAGACTATTTCTAAGCCCGTCTAAAAAAGCTGACATAGCCATAGCGCCCGCCGTATGGTTTCCATACGGCGGGCGCTTGCATGTTATACTTGAACACGGACGCTCAATTGTAATCGACCACAATTTTAGAGCAGGACCTGCAGATCTGCGCCGCCGGATAGTCCGCCCACCATCTCAGCGCATATGGCGGCAAATAGACTGCCCTGTGCTTTTCCATTTCCCGCCGGGTATACAGCTTCGGTAAGCCTTCCCCCTCCGGCAGAAAGAACAATCCGCCGCGGCTTCGAAGCTTCCCTTGCTCCATCTCCTGCCCGCAAAACGGACATTTCATGATGCTGCCTCCTTCCATTCCCTTTTTGATACAAAAAATTCCCGCCGATGGTCGGCGGGAATTTTTATCTTACTTCTTTGCCTTCTTTTCCTTGCGGGCAGCGGCAGCTTCGGCTCTCTTCTTGGCCGCTTCCTTTTCTGCGGTGTTGTTCGTGGAGATTGCGAACTTCGCAAACTCAACACGGACACGGTCAGCGCTGGTCTCGATGACGATGGAGTCGTCCTTGACAGACACAACGTCGCCGATGATGCCGCCGATGGTCGTGATGTTATCACCGACCTTGATCGCGTCGCGCATGGCCTGCGCTTCCTTCTTGCGCTTGTTTTCCGGGCGAATCATGAAGAAGTAGAAAACCGCGATCAGGACGATCATCATGACGAGCATCGAGCCGCCGCCATTTGCCGCAGAAGCGTCTGCGGACGTTAAAAACAGAACCATTACATTTTCCTCCGAATTAAAAGTCTTTGATTATTATAACGAGAACAATATGCTTTTGCAAGCCACCTGTGAAAAATAGCCGGGAAATTTACAAAAACTTCTTATATTTTCTCATCGAGCTTCCGCGAGTATTCCGCGCGGAACTCGGAAAACGTCCCTTCGTCGAGTGCGTCCCGGATTTTCTCGGTGAGCTTGTTGTAAAAATACAGGTTGTGCATCACGCTCAGGCGCATGGCGAGCATCTCCTCGGCCTTGAACAAATGCCGGATGTACGCGCGGGAATAACGCCTGCAAACCGGGCAGTCGCACTGCGGGTCGATGGGCCCGTCGTCATAGGTGTACTTTGCGTTTTTCATGTTGAGCGCGCCCTGCCATGTAAAGAGCTTGCCGTGCCGGGCATTTCGCGCGGGCATGACGCAGTCAAAAAAGTCCACGCCCCGGGCGACGCTTTCGATGATATTCGACGGCGTACCCACACCCATCAGATACCGCGGCCGGTCCTTCGGCATATAGGGCTCGACGGCCTCTATGATGTCGTACATGACCTCGGTCGGTTCGCCGACGGCAAGCCCGCCGATCGCGTAGCCGGGAAGATCGAGCTTTGCAATCTCCTGCATGTGCCAGATGCGAAGGTCCTTGAACGTCGCGCCCTGATTGATGCCCCAGAGCTGCTGGCCGGGATTGACTGCGTCGGGCTCGGTGTTGTATTTCGCTAAGGCCTCCTTGCAGCGCGCGAGCCATCTTGCCGTGCGCTCACACGAGGCCTTTGCGTATGGATACGTCGCAGGGTTTTCCACGCACTCATCAAACGCCATCGCAATATCCGAGCCGAGGTTCGACTGGATGCGCATACTCTCCTCGGGTCCCATGAAAATTTTGTGCCCGTCGAGATGGGACGCGAACGTCACGCCCTCTTCTTTGATCTTGCGCAGCCCCGCGAGCGAAAAGACCTGAAAGCCGCCGGAGTCCGTGAGAATCGGCCCCTGCCACGTCATGAATTTGTGAAGTCCGCCCATCTTCTTCACGACCTCGTCGCCCGGGCGAAGATGCAGATGGTACGTGTTGGAAAGCTCCACCTGCGTTCCGATGTGCTCCAGATCCTCCGCGGACAGCGCGCCCTTGATGGCCGCCTGCGTGCCGACGTTCATGAATACCGGCGTCTGCACCGTGCCGTGCGGGCAGGAAAATTCGCCCCGCCGAGCAGTCCCTTCTGTTTTTAATAGTTTAAACATGCGCCCTCCTTAGTGAATGAACATTGCGTCGCCGATATATGCGGGAGTCGGGAAAGTGAATAAACTGCACAACGTTACCCTACGCCCTTTCATAGCGAAGTACGGCAGCCTTGGCCGCCGTACTTCCAGTTGAAATCACTTGCCATCAAGCGATGCCTTCCGCATCTTCCGAATGCTGATATAGATATTCCGGCGCAATATCAATGTCGCCGTCATTCCAAACAGTCATGCCATAGTCGATATAAACGCCCGCAAAGGTATGTTCATCGGCCAGCGGCACAAAACCTGCATCTTTCAGCAAGGGTGTAAAATCAAAAACTTTTGCTTCGCCAGTTGTAAATCGGAGCCAGAGCCTATGACCGGGCAGCGGACGAACGCCGCAGACCTTGATGACAGGTTCCTGCTCGCCTGCATACGCAATTCCGTTAGAGATATACATAAGCGCTCCTCCTTATCTCAGCGGTTCGATTTTGCCGAACGGGATGTTCTGCACTGCCTTATTCCACGCAGCATAGAGTTCATCCTCGTGAATAGCAGCCCAAGCCTGCACCAGCTTCAACTGTTTGACTGGAAGACTTCCCGCGATCAATTCGCCGTCCACACCAACAGAGGCTTCGTACTCGTTGTAATACACATGAAAATGCGGCTTGTGGTGCTTATCAGTATCGCTGAAAATCATCTTGATAACAATGTTATAAAATCTGCAAAGTTCCGGCATGATCTTCTCCTCGCTTTTTCCGTGTTCAAAATCGCATCATCATTTGCTCTGGTAATTCTATTATGCCATATTATTTTTCTAAGTCAACAATGAACGTTTTTCTTGAGCGAAAAAGTTATGTCGACGCTAAATCTTCCCTTATTTGTTTTATTAACATCGGTCAACCGCTGTTACCGAATGGTATTTCGCACTTATCCGATTGGTAATATTTCATAATTTAGCTCTTGTGTAATAATATAATTTTATGCAAAATCACGAAATGAACATTGCGTCGCCAAAAGAGAAAAATCTGTACTTTTCCTGCACGGCCACGTGATAGGCATGCAGGATATTCTCGCGACCTGCGAGCGCGGAGACGAGCATGACGAGTGTGCTCTCCGGCAGGTGGAAATTCGTAATGAGCGCGTCGAGCGCTTTGAACTGATAGCCCGGGTAGATGAATATCTCCGTCCACGCGGATTTTTCACGGAACGTGCCGTCGGATTCCACGAGCGATTCGACCGTCCGGCAGGACGTTGTGCCGACGCAGACGATACGGTGGCCGCTTTGATGCGTTTCGTTGAGAATCTTCGCCGTTTGGGCGCTCATCATGCAGAACTCGCTGTGCATATGATGGTCCGTGATCTCCTCGGCCTTCACGGGGCGGAACGTTCCGAGCCCCACGTGGAGCGTCACATAGGCAAGGTTTACGCCCTGCTTTTGAAGCTTTTCCAGAAGCTCCTTCGTAAAATGAAGCCCCGCCGTCGGCGCAGCAGCAGAGCCGTTCGCTCTTGAATAGACGGTCTGGTAGCGTTCGGGGTCTTGCAGCTGCTCATGGATATAGGGCGGCAGCGGCATCTGACCGAGGCGTTCGAGCACCTCGAGGAAAATGCCCTTATAGTGGAACTGCACGAGCTTGTTGCCGTCGTCCACCTCGCCAACGACCGTAGCCGTCAGCTCGCCGTCACCGAACGAGAGCTCCGTTCCTGTGTGTGTCTTGCGTCCCGGCTTCGTGAGGCATTCCCACACGCCGTCTCCCTTGTCGCGCAGCAGCAGCACCTCGACCGCGCCCATCGTCGGCACGCGGTGGCCGAGAAGCCTTGCCGGCAGCACGCGCGAATCGTTCAGTACCAACGTGTCTCCCGGCTGTAGATACTCCGGCAGATCATAAAAATGCCGGTGCTCGATTTCACCTGTGTCCTTGTTCAGCACCATCAACCGCGAGCCGTCGCGGCGCTCTAAAGGGGTCTGGGCAATGAGCTCTTCAGGCAAATCATAGTAAAAATCATGGGTTTTCAACAAAAGTCCCCTCGCAATTCTTCAGAAACTGTACAGCTTTCACATTGACAGCCAAAGCTGCATATGCTATGATGAACGTGTTCTAAGGCATGGACATACGTCCTTGTGTCAAGAACACATCGACGCGCATATTTTCCCGCGTCATCGGTTATTATAGTATATCGCGCGGGTACAATCAACCCCAAACTCTGATAGAAATGGAGCGAAAACGTATGAAGAAGTATAAAGTCGGTATCATTGGCGCAACGGGCATGGTAGGTCAGCGGTTCGTGCTGCTGACGGCGAAGCATCCGTGGTTTGAGCCGGTCGTTCTTGCAGCAAGCGCCCATAGCGCGGGCAAGGCCTATAAAGACGCGGTCGCGGGCAAGTGGTTCATGCAGGAGGACATTCCGGAATCCGAGGGCAATCTCGTTGTCATGGACCCGGAGGCGGACGCGGAGAAGATCGCGTCGATGGTCGACTTTGTCTTCTGCGCGGTCAACATGAAAAAAGACGAGATCAAGGCGCTGGAGGAAAAATACGCGAAGCTCGAGTGCCCCGTCGTCTCCAACAACTCCGCCCACCGCTGGACACCGGACGTTCCGATGGTCGTGCCGGAGATCAACGCAGACCACATCCAGATCATCGACGCGCAAAGAAAGCGTCTCGGCACAAAGCGCGGCTTTATCGCCGTCAAGTCCAACTGCTCGCTGCAAAGCTACGTGCCCGCGCTGCACCCGCTGATGAAATACGGCGTAGAAAAGGCGCTCGTCTGCACGTATCAGGCCATTTCCGGCGCCGGCAAGACGTTTGAAACATGGCCGGAGATGATCGACAACGTCATCCCGTACATTGGCGGCGAGGAAGAAAAGTCGGAGCAAGAGCCGCTCAAGCTCTGGGGCAAGGTCGCGGGCGACCACATTGAAAACGCCTCCTCCCCTGCCATCACGGCGCAGTGCCTGCGCGTTCCGTGCTCGGACGGCCACATGGCTGCCTGCTTTGTCTCCTTCAAGGGGGAAAAGCCCTCCATCGAGCAGATCAAAGCCGACTGGGCCGCGTTCTCCGGCAGAGCGCAGGAACTGAACCTGCCGTCCGCTCCCAAGCAGTTCCTGCACTATTTTGAAGAGGCCGACCGGCCGCAGACGAAGCTTGACCGCAATCTCGAGGGCGGCATGGCCGTCTCCATCGGCCGTCTGCGCAAAGATACACAGTACGACTATAAATTTGTCTGCCTGTCTCACAACACCCTGCGCGGAGCCGCTGGCGGCGCGGTGCTGCTTGCAGAACTCCTGTGCGCGGAAGGATATATTGACGCAAAATAATTTTTCATAGAGGGAGTGGTTGCATGAAGCAGCCCGTCTTTGAAGGTCTGGCCACGGCCATCGTGACACCCTTCAGAAACGGTACGATCGACATCCCAACGTTTGAAAAGCTGTTAGACGCGCAATTGGCCGCAAACGTCGACGCCATCGTCGTCTGCGGCACCACCGGCGAGAGCGCAACGCTGTCGTCTTCCGAGCAGCTCACGCTCATCGCCCACGCAATGCAATATACCGCCGGACGCTGCAAGATCATTGCGGGAACCGGCTCGAACGACACGGCTCACGCAATCGACCTGAGCCGTGCCGCGTCGTCTATGGGGGTCAGCGCCGTCCTCATTGTCACGCCCTACTACAATAAATGCACGCAAGCCGGCCTCATCGCGCACTATGAAGCCATCGCAGACGCGATTTCCTGCCCCGTCATCTGCTACAATGTCCCGAGCCGCACAGGACTGGACCTGAAATTAGAGACCTGTCAGGCGCTCGCGAAGCATCCGAACATTCAGGGTGTGAAAGAAGCGGGCGGAAGCCCAGCAAAAATCGCAAAGATCATCGAGCGCTGCGGCGACGACTTTTTCGTCTGGTCCGGAAACGACGACGAGGCCGTCACGGCGATGGCGCTGGGCGCGAAAGGGCTCATCTCCGTTCTTTCAAACGTCCGCCCCAAAAAGACGCTCGCGATGCTGCGCGCGTGCCAGAAAAACGATTTCCGGACCGCCGGACGCTTGCAGCGGGAATTGATTCCGCTCATCGGCGCGCTGTTCTGCGAGGTGAACCCCATCCCGGTTAAAAAAGCGCTGGAACTGGAGGGCTTCCCGGTCGGGCTTCCGCGGCTTCCGCTGACCGAGCTGTCAGAGGAAAAACTCCCGATGGTAAAGGCTGCACTTGCCGCGACACCTGATGCATAACCGATCGAAACGTGAAAAGGACGGTACCTTGCGGTACCGTCCTTCTTGATGCTTGGGGAGATTATTTGTCGTACATTTCGACCAGCTTGAGCAGGTGCTCGTAGCGCTCCTTGGCGTTCTCCTCGTTCTTTGCGAACAGAACGGTCGCACGCTCCGGGAACTCGCGGGTCAGACGGCTGTAACGGGCCTCGTTCATCAGGAACTCCTGGTAGCCGCCAGCGGGCGCCTTGGAGTCGAGCGTGAACTTCTTGTCAGCAGCCGGGTTGAAGCGGAACATGTTCCAATAGCCGCAGTCGACAGCCTTCTTCATCTCGGTCTGGCAGTTCTGCATGCCGCCCTTGATGGAGTGCATCTCGCAGGGTGCGTAGCCGATGATGAGCGACGGGCCATGGTAACCTTCTGCTTCCTGGATGGCCTTGAGGGTCTGCGCAGCATTGGCGCCCATGGCGACCTGCGCGACGTAGACATAGCCGTAGCTCATGGCGATCTCCGCGAGGGACTTCGACTTGGTTTCCTTACCGGCAGCTGCGAACTGCGCAACCTGGCCGATGTTGGAAGCCTTGGAGGCCTGTCCGCCGGTGTTGGAGTAAACCTCGGTATCGAAGACGAAGACGTTGACATCTTCACCGGAAGCGAGAACATGGTCCACACCGCCGAAGCCGATATCGTATGCCCAGCCGTCGCCGCCGAAGATCCAGACGGACTTCTTGGAGAGGTAATCCTTCTTGGCAAGGATCTCTGCGCCCAGCTTGCAGGCGTCGCAATCGCAGCCGGAAATGACGGAAGCTTCAAGCTCTGCGACATAAGCCTTGGTAGCGGCCTTGTTCGCGTCACCATCTTCCATGGTGTCGAGCCACTTCTGCGCGGCAGCCTTCAGATCGGCGTCGGTATAGTCGACAGCGATGAGCTGCTTCGTGAGATCAGCCAGATGCGTGCGGATGGCCTTCTGCGCGACGTACATACCGAAGCCATGCTCGGCGTTGTCTTCGAACAGGGAGTTGCACCATGCGGGACCCTGACCCTCAGCGTTCGTGCAGTACGGAGAGGTAGCGCCCGGGCCGCCCCAGATGGACGAGCAGCCGGTAGCGTTGGAGATATACATACGGTCGCCGTAGAGCTGGGTGACCAGACGTGCGTAGCTCGTCTCGGCGCAGCCTGCGCAGGAGCCAGAGAACTCAAGCAGCGGCTTGCGGAACTGAGAGCCCTTGACATCGGCAGTCTGGAGTTCCTTCTTCTCGGAAACCTTGGAAACACAGTAGTCAAACACATCCTGCTGGGCGAGCTCTTCTTCCTGCGGAACCATCTTGATGGCCTGAACCTTCTCGGGGCAGACGCTGACGCAGACGCCGCAGCCCATGCAGTCGAGCGGGGAGATGGCCATGGTGAACTGATAAACGCCCTTGCCCTTGCCGGCCTTGACCGGAACGATCTTGGCAGCCGCGGGAGCGTTCTTTGCTTCTTCTTCGGTCAGCGCGAACGGACGGATGGTTGCGTGCGGGCAGACGTAAGCGCAGTTGTTGCACTGGATGCACTTTGCGGAGTCCCAGGTCGGAACGGCAACGGCAACGCCGCGCTTTTCGTAAGCGGCAGCACCGAGCTCGAACTCGCCGTCGACATGATCCATGAACGCGGAAACAGGCAGGCTGTCGCCGTCCATCTTGTCGATCGGGAACAGGAGGTTCTTGACCTGCTTGACAAGCTCCGGCTTGCCTTCGAGGTTGTGGTCGGCAGCAACGTCTTCTGCATTTGCCCAGTCGGCAGGAACGTCGACCTTCTTGTACGCAGTAGCGCCGGCATCGATGGCCTTGTGGTTCATCTCAACAACGTCCATGCCCTTCTTAGAGTAGGACTGCGTTGCCTTTTCCTTCATGTACTGGATGGCCTCTGCCTCGGGCAGGACCTTGGCCAGCGAGAAGAACGCGGACTGAAGGATGGTGTTGGTACGCTTGCCCATGCCGATCTTCTGTGCCAGGTCAATGGCGTCGATCGTGTAGAGCTGAATGTTGTTCTTCGCAATGTAGCGCTTGGAAGCAGCGTCCAGATGATGGGCGAGCTCTTCCGGCGTCCACTGGCAGTTGATCATGAACACGCCGCCGGGCTTGACGTCACGGACGATCGGGAAGCCCTTGGTGATGTAGGACGGGTTATGACAGGCGACAAAGTCAGCCTTGTTGATGTAGTACGGGCTCTTGATGGGCTTGTCGCCGAAGCGCAGGTGGCTGATGGTCACGCCGCCGGTCTTCTTGGAGTCGTACTGGAAGTAGGCCTGGACATACTTGTCGGTATGGTCGCCGATGATCTTGATGGAGTTCTTGTTTGCGCCGACGGTGCCGTCGCCGCCAAGGCCCCAGAACTTGCACTCGATGGTGCCTTCTGCCGCGGTGTTCGGGCAGTTGCGGTCTTCCTCAAGAGAGAGGTTCGTGACATCGTCGACGATGCCGATGGTGAACTCGTGCTTGGGCTGATCCTTCTTGAGCTCATTGTAAACAGCGAAGACGGATGCGGGGGGCGTATCCTTGGAGCCGAGACCGTAGCGGCCGCCGATGACGGTAGCCTGCACGCCGGCGTTGGCAAGCGCGGTGACAACGTCCATGTAGAGGGGCTCGCCGAGGGAGCCAGGTTCCTTGGTGCGGTCGAGAACGGCGATCTTCTTGGCGGTTGCCGGGATGGCCGCGACCAGCTTGTCGGAACAGAACGGACGATACAGGCGAACCTTGACGATACCGACCTTCTCGCCGTGCGCGTTCATGTAGTCGATGACTTCCTCTGCCACATCGCAGATGGAGCCCATGGCGATGATGATGCGGTCGGCATCGGGCGCGCCATAGTAGTTGAAGAGCTGATAGTTGGTGCCGAGCTTTTCGTTGACCTTGCCCATGTACTTCTCAACGACTGCGGGCAGCTCATTGTAGAACTTGTTGCAGGCCTCACGGTGCTGGAAGAAGATATCGCCGTTTTCGTGAGAGCCGCGCATGGCCGGATGCTCGGGGTTCAGAGCGTGCTTGCGGAACGCCGCAACAGCCTCCATGTTGCACATTTCCTTGAGGTCGGCATAGTCCCAGACAGCGACCTTCTGGATCTCGTGGGAGGTACGGAAGCCATCGAAGAAGTTCAGGAACGGAACCTTGCCTTCGATCGCGGCCAGATGCGCGACGGGAGCCAGATCCATGACTTCCTGCGGGTTCGTCTCGCACATCATGGCGAAGCCGGTCTGGCGGCAAGCCATCACGTCGGAATGGTCGCCGAAGATGTTCAGAGCGTGCGTCGAGATGGTACGTGCCGAAACGTGGAACACGCAGGGCAGCTGCTCGGCGGCGATCTTGTACATGTTCGGGATCATCAGCAGAAGACCCTGAGACGCCGTGTAGGTGGTGGTCAGAGCGCCGGCGCCGAGGGAGCCATGCACTGTGCCGGATGCGCCGGCCTCAGACTGCATCTCGACGACCTTGACGGTGGAGCCGAAGATGTTCTTGAGCCCGGTAGCAGACCACTGGTCAACCAGGTCTGCCATGGGGGACGACGGCGTGATGGGGTAAATGCCCGCGACTTCAGTAAACGCATAGGATACATGAGCCGCAGCATTGTTGCCGTCCATGGTTTTAAATTTACGAGCCAATTCAATTACCTCCTAAAAGTAATTACATAAGGATACAAGTTAACTATAGCACAAATTACTGTCAATGTAAACCGGAATTCTCATTTTTCTGTAGAAGTTTCACAAGCGGATTCAAATTTGGATATTTTGCATATCATTTTTAAAATAGCTGTTTTTAGAGGTTGGTTTTTACAGGAAAATGCGGTATGATAAGAAAAAACACGAGAGGAGCGCGGGAAGCTATGATGGGTCATGTTCGCTCGATGGGTCTGCGCGGGCTCGACGGGTATGAAATTTCCGTAGAATGCTATATCACAAACGGACTGCCCGGTTTTGACGTGGTGGGTCTGCCGGACGCGGCGGTCAAGGAGGCCAGAGAGCGCGTGCGCGCGGCCATCAAAAACTGCGGGTACAAATTTCCGGTCAGCCGGATCACGCTGAACCTTGCCCCGGCGGGTACAAAAAAGACAGGCACGCTCTACGATCTTCCGATGCTCCTTGGCATTCTGGAGGCCTCTGGCCTTGTAAAGCTTCCGAAGACGGCCTGCGCTTTTTTAGGAGAGCTCAGCTTAGAGGGCAAGCTCCGGCCGGTGACAGGCGTGCTTCCGATGGCGCTGGCGGCAAAGCGGCTCGGCGTGGAGGCGCTTTATGTTCCGAAGGAAAACGCGGCAGAGGCGACGCTTGCGGGCGGGCTCACGGTTTACGGCGTGGAGAGCGTCCCGGCGCTCATTGCGCACCTTAAGGGTACGGCCCCAATCGAACCCGAAAAGCCTTGGGTCCCGGAGACAAGTTCGGCGGCGCTCCCGGATTTTCGCGATGTGAAGGGGCAGGAAAATGTGAAGCGGGCGCTCGAGATCGCGGCAGCAGGTGGGCACAATGTGCTGATGGTGGGCCCTCCGGGCTCGGGCAAGAGCATGCTCGCCAAGAGAATTCCGTCGATCCTCCCCGACATGACAGAGGAAGAGGCCATCGAGGTCACGAAGGTCTATTCGGTCCTCGGCATGCTGGACGCGAAGAACCCGCTCATCCAGACAAGGCCGTTCCGAAGCCCGCACCACACGATTTCGGCAAGCGCCCTCTCCGGCGGCGGGCAGACGCTCCGGCCGGGCGAAATCTCCATGGCGCACCGGGGCGTTCTGTTTCTCGATGAGCTGCCGGAATTTCACCGCGATACCCTAGAGGTCTTGCGCCAGCCGTTAGAGGACGGCGTTGTGACCATCTCGCGCGTGCAGGGCTCGGTGCGGTATCCCAGTCAGTTCATGCTCGTGTGCGCGATGAACCCGTGCAAATGCGGCTGGTACGGGGACCCGAGCGGCCGGTGCAAATGCCGGCAGGCGGATATCGACAAGTACCTCGGAAAAGTCTCCGGGCCGCTGCTTGACAGGGTTGATATAATTGTAGAGGTTCCCGCGGTAAAGTTTGAGGCGCTCAGCCGCAACGATACGGCGGAGCCCTCAAGCGAGATCAAAAAGCGGGTCGACGCGGCGCGCGAGATTCAGAACCGCCGCTTCGCCGGAACGGACATCCGCTGCAACGCGCTGATGCAGCCCGAAGAGCTCCGGAAGAACTGCGTGCTCGATGAAACGTGCACCGAGCTCATGAAAACGGCGTTTGAGCGCTTGCAGATGAGCGCAAGAAGCTACGACCGCGTGCGTAAAGTTGCCCGGACGATTGCCGACTTGGACGGCAGCGCGGACATTCAGCCCCAGCACATCGCCGAGGCCATCCAGTACCGCTCGTTTAAGTTCGGCCCGGATGATCAGAATTGAGAAAATACTTTATAATAAAGATAGGATACCGCTTATGAAAGAACTTTTTTTGCTGAAGCTTGGCGAAATCGTCCTCAAGGGACAGAACCGCCGCGTCTTTGAAGACAAGCTCAAAACCAATACCCGCAGGCGTATGTCGAAATTTGGCCAGTTTAAGGTCACGATCACGCAGTCGACCCTTTATGTTGAGCCCCTGAACGACGACTGCGACTTGGACGGCGCGTGGGAGGCCTGCGGCGCGATTTTCGGCATTGCGTCGATGTGCCGCTGCCGCGCCTGTGAAAAGGACCTGGACGCGATTTTCAAAACCGTTGTAGAGTACCTCGGAGACGAGCTTTCCATGCAGAAGAGCTTCAAGGTCGAGTCCAAGCGCTCCGATAAGCGCTTCCCCCTCAACTCCATCCAGATCTCCCAGGAAATCGGCGGCCGGATTGCGGAGGAATTCCCGAACGTCGCGGTCGATGTGCACAATCCCAGCTACGTTGTGAACATCGAGGTCCGCGAGACAGCGGCCTATGTCCACGGTCCCTCCGTTCCCGGTGCAGGCGGTCTTCCCACAGGTACGGGCGGACGCGCGGCAGTGCTCCTCTCTGGCGGCATCGACTCTCCGGTTGCGGGCTATATGATTGCCAAGCGCGGCGTGGAAATTGAGTGCATCCACTTCTTCTCCTACCCCTATACCTCCGAGCGCGCGAAGGAAAAGGTGCTGGAGCTGGCGCGTCTCATGACCCGCTACTGCGGCAGGATGACCGTAGACGTGGTTGGCTTTACAAAGGTACAGGAGGCCATCCGCGACAATTGTCGCGAGGAGTATTTTACGATCATCATGCGCCGGTTTATGATGCGCATCGCGCAGGCAATCGCCAAGGACCACGGTGCAAAGTGCCTCGTGACGGGCGAAAACCTCGGCCAGGTTGCGAGCCAGACGATGGACGCGATGGCAGTTACGGGCGCGGTCGTCGATATCCCGATGTTCCATCCGCTCATCGGCATGGACAAAGAAGAGATCGTCACGCGCGCAAGAAAGATCGGCACGCTCGAAACGTCCATCCTTCCCTATGAGGACTGCTGCACGGTCTTCACGCCCAAGCACCCGAAGACAAAGCCGGTGCTGGCGCTCGTCGAGGCCGAGGAAGCGAAGCTCGATGTGGACGCGCTGGTAGCAGACGCACTGGCAAACACGGAGAAGGTGGCGATCCGGTACTATGAAGACTGAGGAACTGGCGCGCGAGGTCATCTCAAAGCTGACGGATGAAAGCCGGACGCTCGCGACAGCGGAATCGTGCACGGGCGGGCTTCTTGGGAAACTGCTGACAGACATTCCCGGCGCGTCGAACGTGTACAAGGGCGGCGTGATCTCGTATGTCAACGAGGTCAAGCACCGGCTTCTTGGTGTCGAACAGGAAACGCTTGACATCTGCACCGCCGTATCCCGCGAGACGGCGCACGAGATGGCAAAGGGCGCGCGGGAAGCAGTGAAAGCCGACGTCGGCGTATCCACTACCGGTTTGGCCGGACCTGACGGAGACGGCACGGGGCGGCCGGTTGGCCTTGTCTACGTTGCGCTCGACATGGAGGGCTTTTCGTATTGCCGCGAGCTCCATCTCACGGGCGGCCGCTCGGAAATCCGCGCGCAGGCCGCACACGAGGCACTCTTGATGCTGCTGGAGTTTTTATAATCGGATAGACTTTGAACCGGGCAGGAGACTGCCCGGTTCTTTTTTTGTATAAAGAAAACCACCGGCAATGCCGGTGGTTCCAAAAAGCTTTAGCTATGCATAGAAAAAATGTCCTCCTTTGATAAAATGAAGATGGTCTGCCAACCAAGAACAAAAATCAAAGGAGGAATCAAGTCCAAATGAAACTTGATGTCAGTAGTTTAGCACACACGAAAGTACAGTTTACAAGGGACTACACAGGGTAACGGTCTGACGGGAGGTGTGCCGCTCGTCAGATTTTCCATGTGATATTTAAGCTGTCGCTTGTGGCGGCTATGGTGGTAATCATCAAATCCACCACCCGCCGCTTGTCGTCAAAGGATACATTCTCCCAAGTATCGAGGTAGCCGGAAATCTGGCTGACCTGTTCCGGGCTGATTGCTTCCACCGTCAACTCGGCTATCTGCTTCACAAGTTCCTGTTTGCGCCCATCCAGTTCCGCTATCTTTACATTCACATAGGAGAGCAGAACATTGTTTGCACCCGTCAGACTGTCCACCAGCTTTTCAATCTCGCTGTC
>CDZT01043705.1_pt1 | contig 85893 bp, 78 predicted proteins | sample 557531 | NCBI WGS metagenome assembly CDZT01 (sample SAMEA3182066, study PRJEB8094) | gut metagenome | biome: human; feature: gut; material: Stool; isolation source: human stools | place: Canada | collected 2013-03-05
GAGGTGCTGGGGCTTATCAAGCGCACCAGTGCGGAGTTCCGGCAAACTGTTGTAATGATTACCCACAACAACGACATAGCCCGCCTTGCAGATCGGATTGTCCGCATTGAGGACGGAAAGATTGTGGAGTAAGGAGGTGGCAGGCGATGACATGGCCTTTTGAAAATGATACCAGTGCCGTTGTAAAGCGCCTTTCAAATAGAAATATAGCAGCAAACCGAAAAAGAAATATATTTATTGTTTTGACAGTTGCACTTGCGAGTGCATTACTATCCGCCATTGTCCTTTATGGGTTTGGAGTGCCGCAGCAAACACAAAACCTCAACAAAAAAACAGCACAGATTGTATATCACGCTATTTCTGAACAACAGGGACAGGAGCTGTATAGCCAAGAAAAAATTGCGTGGGTTGGGGAATTTTCTAACGCATTTTCTGAACAGGTTAATCATTCAACCGTTAATTTTACTTATGCAAATGCAGCGATGCTAAAATCGCAAAGTATGTCTTATTCAGGGAACTTACCAACTGCGGAAGATGAAATTTTAGTACAGGAATCCTTTTTGGATAGTTTGGGCTATTCAAACGAATTGGGACAGACAATCAAAATTCCATTTTCCGACGGTACTACCCATGATTTCAAATTAACGGGAATCTTAAATGTGAAAACAGGCGATATTGGGCGCTATACAGCCATCATATCGAAAAAACTGGTAGAGCAGCAGTACGGAAATCATACAGTGATGGATTATTATATCGGCTTAAAGGATGCTCAAAATATGAGCGAAAAAGAAGCCGCCAGCTATGCAAACACCCTTGCACAACAATTAAAAATCTCCGAGGATAATATTATCGTCCGTTCCACATATTTCAACTTAAAGGACGAAAATCGTGGAAGTGATATGCTGTTCTATTTCTTGATCGGCTTTATAACTTTCGTTGGCTCCGGCATTGTTATCTATTCGATTTTTTATATTTCAGTAGCAAGCAATATCCGTAATTACGGGCAGCTTCGCACTATCGGAACAACAAAACGGCAAATCAAAAAGATTGTTTATCGAGAGGGGAAATCACTTGCTGCCATTGCTATTCCTATTGGTTTGGTTATTGGAAATGTGATTGGTTATTTTCTGGTTCCCGCTGGCTGGTACTGGCTGACTACTTTATGTGTGACGGTCGGGGTTGGATTTTTTGCTTTTATTATTGTGATGATTTCAATTCGTACACCTGTAAAAAAAGCTGCGTCAGTATCTCCGATGGAAGCACTTCGATATTCAGATTATAAAGGAACGATTAAAGAAAGTTCAGCGCTGCACCGTAAAATAACACCTGCGTCACTTGCTAAAATGAATCTGTCCAGACAAAAGACAAAATCCATTTTAACAATACTTTCTCTTTCACTTGGAGGAGTATTAGTCGTACTGATTTCGACAATGTTAATTTCTTATGATGGCGTTGCAGAGGCACGATATAGAGATTTTCCCGTCGGTGAATTTAACATTCAACTCAATGCAAATCAATCGTGGGACACCGCCGATGTTTCTTTGGCTGGATTACAGCAAAAGGATTTGCTAAATACCGATTTAGTAAATGCAATAGAATCTATTGATGGCGTTACAGGAACCAAGCGCTGGTACTACACGGACGCAGAATATCGTGTAAATGGTTATGATAACGACTGGATTTACGGATTTGCCAAAGAAGATGTTTCTGCATTGGAGGAAAACTTAATTGCTGGAACCGTTGATTATGATGAATTGGTATCACAAAATGGCATAATTCTCATAAATCATACAGCGGAAAACTTATCGTTATCCGCTCAACTCGGTAATGTTGTAGAGATTGATTTTCTAACAAAGTCAGGACAGACGATAACCAATCACTATACGATTATGGGAATTGTCAGCAATTTCAGTCACCCGGCGTTTAATATGTGTTTTGCTATGCCGATGGAGCTTATGAATGAAGCGTGCGAAATAGATTGTTCTGGAGCTGTATCGGTAATAACTGAAACGGATAAATCTGATACGATTGAAGCTTCATTAAATCAACTGATAGACGGAACTGGCGATCTGGTTATGGATACCATAGAAGAAAGTATAAGTTATTATAGTAGAAATCAACAACTTCCCTTTGGAGCATTGCTGATCGTAGCGATTATTGTCGTGTGTTTTTCTTTAATTAACCTTGTTAATACGACAATTACAAATTTCCTATCTCGAAGGCAGGAAAATGGGATGTTGCAGGCGATTGGTTTGAGCAAAAAACAACTTATCAGAATGTTGTGTTATGAAGGAATGATTTATTCAGTCTTTGCTACGCTTGTAACGTTGATTTTAGGGGCTGGACTTGGTTTCCTATGCGTACAGGCTGTTGTGAAAACGATGAATCCGTACTTCTATTATTCATTCCCGTGGCTGGTTGTATTGATATATTTAGCGATTTTACTGATTGTGCAGTTTATCTTGATTTCCTATACAACTGGAAATTTGAAAAAGCAATCTCTTGTTGAACAGATTAGAACAACGGAATGACCTTTTGAAATCAGCGGGGCGGCGTGTGCTGCCCCGCTTTTTCCGCCATTTCTCAAAGAAATTTTTGAAATGTCCGAGCTTTGTAACAATTCAGCCTGTTTTTTATCAAAACCAGGTTGCCCCGGACACTTGTGTAACATTTATACTGTATGATAAAGGTAGATCAGATAATAAATATCTGCCCGGCGGCGAACGCTCCGGCCGCCGTTTGACCTCATAAAAATTTTTCCAGGAATTCGAAAAAAACACTTGACGAACAGAGTGGCCTGTGGTATCTTATAAACAGAAATGATAATCATTACTGATTATCAGATTCAAAAATGATTTGTAATATGTAGAATAAGAAAATTTGTAGGAGGTAACGTATTATGAAAAAGTGGGTTTGCTCTGTCTGCGGTTACGTACATGAAGGCGACACCCCCCCTGATTTCTGCCCGATCTGCAAGGCTCCCAAGGAGAAGTTCATCCTTCAGGGCGGCGATCATTCCTGGGCTGCCGAGCATGTGGTCGGCGTAGCCAAGGGCGCGCCCGAAGAGATCCTCCAGGGCCTGCGTGAGAATTTCCAGGGCGAGTGCTCCGAGGTCGGTATGTACCTGGCCATGGCCCGTGTGGCCCATCGCGAGGGCTATCCCGAGATCGGCCTGTACTGGGAGAAGGCCGCCTATGAGGAGGCCGAGCACGCCGCCAAGTTTGCAGAGCTGCTGGGCGAGGTGGTCACCGATTCCACCAAGAAGAACCTGGAGATGCGTGTGGACGCCGAGAACGGCGCCACCGAGGGCAAGTTCCAGCTGGCCAAAAAGGCCAAGGAGCTGAACCTGGACGCCATTCACGATACCGTACATGAAATGGCAAGGGATGAGGCCCGCCACGGCAAGGCTTTTGAGGGCCTGCTGAAGCGTTACTTCGGCTGATTTGACCTGGAGATGAGGGCGGAGCGTAAGCTCCGCCCTCATTTCTTTGTACCAATAGAGCGGAGGGACGGAAAATCCGCCCCTCCGCTGCCGTTAAAGCGCATCCTCGTTCAGACGTACCATGTGAATATGATCTTCCCAGACGCCGTTGATGTTCAGGTAACGCCGGGAGAGGCCCTCCCGGACGAAGCCCGCCTTTTCGGCCGCCCGCAGGGAGGCCGGGTTCCTGGGCATGATGTTGGCCTCCACCCGGTGCAGGCCCAGATTGCGGAAGGCCCAGGCCGTGGCATACCGGATGGCCTCGGAGCCATAGCCGCGGTTCCAGAGGGTGCGGTCGATCTTATAGGAGAGAAAACAGGATTGGAAGGCGCCCCGGACGATTTCGTTGAACCCGAGCATCCCAACGACCTTGCCGGGGTGGCGGGGCTGGACCAGCAGGAAGCGGTACGCCCGGTCACACTCCGCCCAGGAGCGCTCCAGCTCCAGACGCGCCCGCTGTCCCGGCTCAGTGAAGAATTCCTCTTCCGGGACAGGATCAAAGGGGGCGAAGGCGGCGCGGTTGCGGCGGTAAAAGGCGGCCGCCGGTGCGGACAGGGACGGCTCCACCGCCCGGAAGCCCAGGCGGGGCGAGCGAAATACATAAGAATTCATCTGCGTTCCTCCGGCGTCCAGAGATCGGTGAGCGCGGTAACGGTGTTCCCCTGCCAGCCGACGGTGGTATGGGCGGTGAGGAGACTGTTGAGCACCGCTTCCTCGGCGCATTCGGCGGCGGGCAGCTTGTGGACGAAGGGATTTTCCGGGCAGGGGAGCAGGATGGTCACTCCGGTCTTGTGTTCCGGCGTGTCCACGGTGCAGTGGCCCACCGTCACGCCGGGCACGTCGGTGATTTTATTTCGTGGCCCTGCGGGGAGCCGCCCTATGGTCAGCCCCCAGTCGCGGGCGCGCTTGCGCGTCATGACGTCGCCTCCTAAACATGGCGTTGGCTATGCTTATCAGCCGCAGAACGGCTTGGTTTCTCCGCGACATTATAGCACAGCGGCTTAGAAAGAGGAATAGAAATAAAAATCTTGTTTTCATAAAAGGAAAAGGTGGCGCCGCAACAAATCATTGCTTGACCGTTTGCGGCGGTCTGTGCGATGATATCCACGAGGTGATCGATTCATGTCAATTCATAATAACCTTCGCCAACTGCGGCTGTACAGCGGCATGACACAGGAACAGGCGGCAGGAAAGCTGGGCGTTGCCCGTCAGACCTTATCCAGCTACGAATCAGGGCGGACCAGGCCGGATATTGATATGCTTGTACGTCTGTGCGATATATATGAAACGGATTTGGACGGAATGATATACGGGCAAAATCGCACGCTGAAAGCGGTGCAGCGAGTGAAAAAGACGGCTGTGCTGATTTTGATCCTGCTGATCGGGCTGACGCTGGTCAGTTCGTCCTTGCTTTGGAGCGCCAATCACTTTTTCCCGGTTGCAGAAGGGTGGCTGACGTCGGCGGAGCAAGCGGTGTTCGAATCCCATCGCCGGTTGACCGGGGCGTGGGAAGCCGCCGATAAAACCATCCTGGCGCTCTCCCTTTTGGGGTTTGCCGCCTTGCTGATGTTTATGCTGACCGGAAAGTGTGTCGTGCCCTTGAAGCAAAAAATACTATATATGATGGTTTTAGCGGCCGGAATTCTGCTGGCTCCTCTGCCCTTTGCCGTCACAGACGCCGTGTTTTTGAAAATAGATTATTATATGACGCCAACCTATGTCATTGGCCGTATGCTGCTCTTTTTTGGAGTTGGCCTGATCATAGAACTGGTGCGGAAACGGAAAAGGCGTGTTTCCGGAGCATGAAGCAGGAAGCGCGTCTTTCGGCGCGGCTGTTTTCGGGGCCAAACGGAAAAGATTCCTGCCGGGTGGTTGACCTTGTCCCCGCTTTCGGATAAAATAAGGATACACGAAAAGAGCCGTCCACGGGTTGGGCGGCTCCTGCATTGCTTGAAGGAGCGTATCCATGCTGACAAGAGAAGAAGAACTGCGCTTTTGCAAAGCGCGCCGGGCAGCCATCGAACTGGATTTCCAGAACCTGAATCCGGAGCAGCGCCGCGCCGCGCTGTGTACCGAGGGGCCGCTGCTGCTGCTGGCGGGCGCGGGAAGCGGCAAGACCACGGTGCTCATCCACCGCATCGCAAACCTGATGAAATACGGCCGCGGGTCGGATTCGGACGAGGTGCCCGCCTGGGTGCAGCGGGCCGACCTGGACGTTCTGGAGCAGTACGTGCGCGCCCCGCGTCCGGAGCAGAAGCAGGAGCAGGAGCGGCTGTGCCGCCTGGACCCCGCGGTCCCCTGGTCCATCATCGCCATTACCTTTACCAACAAGGCGGCCGGAGAACTGAAGGAGCGGCTGGAGCGCCTGCTGGGCCCGCAGGCCAACGACATTTGGGCCAGTACGTTCCACTCGGCCTGTGTGCGCATCCTCCGGCGGGACATCGAGCGTCTGGGCTTCCGGAGCGGCTTTACCATCTACGACAGCGCCGACTCCGAGCGTGTGGTGAAGGATATCCTCAAGGAGTTCGGCCTGGACGACAAGACCTTCCCGCCCAAGTCTGTTCTGGGCTATATCTCCCGCGCCAAGGACGCCATGAAGCTGGGCGCGGACTACCTCCGGGAATGCGAAAAGAGCGGGGATTTCCGTCTGGTGAAGATCGCCAGGATCTATGCGGAGTACGAACGGCGGCTGCGGGACGCCAACGCCCTGGACTTTGACGATATCATTCTCCATACCGTGCGGTTGCTGAAGCAGTTTGACGACGTGCGGGCCTATTATCAGAAAAAGTTCCGCTATGTGCTCATCGATGAATACCAGGACACCAATCACCTCCAGTACCAGCTGGCCTCCGCGCTGGCGGGGGGGTATGAGAACATCTGTGTGGTGGGAGACGACGACCAGTCCATCTACCGCTTCCGGGGCGCTACCATCGAGAATATCCTCTCCTTCGAACATCAGTACAAGGGGGCGCGGGTCATCCGCCTGGAGCAGAATTACCGCTCCACAAAAAATATCCTGGAGGCGTCCAACGCCGTCATCCGCAATAACCAGGGCCGGAAGGGAAAGGAGCTGTGGACCGAGCACGGCGCGGGCGATAAGGTGATGTGCTATACCGCCATGAACGAGCACGACGAGGCCCAGTACGTGGCGGCTCAGATCCTGACAGGCTTCTCCGGCGGGCGGGCGTGGAAGGATCACGCGGTGCTCTACCGGATGAACGCCCAGTCCAACCAGCTGGAGCAGGCCTTCAAGCGCAACGGGATCCCTTACCGCATCATCGGGGGCATCCGCTTTTTCGACCGGGCGGAGGTCAAGGACATGCTGGCCTACCTGTGCGTGGTCAATAACCCGGACGACGATCTGCGCCTGGGGCGCATCATCAACAATCCGCCCCGGGGGATCGGCGCCACTACGGTGGAGCGGGCCCAGACCATCGCACAGCAGGAGGGGCGCTCCCTGTGGCAGGTGGTCAGCCGCCCCGGGGATTATCCCGAACTGCAGAAGGCGGCGGCCAAGCTGGCCCAGTTTGCCGAGCTGATCGGGGCGCTGCGGCGGCGCTGCGCCGAGCTCCCGCTGCCCGATTTTTACGAAGAACTGGCGGCGCGTACCGGCTACGCGGCGATGCTGGAGCAGAAGAATACGATAGAGGACCGCACCCGCCTGGAAAACGTCCACGAGGTGCTCTCCTCCATCCAGAATTACCTGGAGAATACCCAGGAGGAACCTTCCCTGGCGGGCTTTTTGGACGAGATCGCCCTTTACACCGACTTGGACAGCCACGACGCCGGCGAGGACTGCGTGGTGATGATGACCATGCACTCGGCCAAGGGACTGGAGTTCCCAGTGGTCTTTGTGGTGGGCGTGGAAGAGGGCATCTTCCCCGGTATCCGGGCCATCGGGGAGGCGGAGGAGATGGAGGAGGAGCGGCGCCTGTGCTACGTGGCCATGACGCGGGCCAAGGAAAAGCTGTACATGACCTGTGCCAGCCAGCGCATGCTCTTCGGGCGCACCAACGCCAACCGGCCTTCCCGCTTTTTGGGGGAGATCCCGCCGGAATACCTGGAGCGCTCCGGCCGGAGCCTTTACGGCGGGCACAGGGAAGAGGAGCAGGGCGGCGGACAGACCCCCGAGCGGGAGCAGCGCGCCTTCCAGCGGCCCGCCCGCGTCCGGCGGACCTATGACCGGGGCTATTCGATGGGCAGCCCGTATGGCGGCAGCTCCGGCGGCGGGGCGGCGGAACGCTCCGCGCCGGACTGGAAGAGCCCGGCGGCGGGTGCGGCCGCGCCGAAGGCGGCCCTGCCCGGGTTTCGGAAAGGGGATACGGTGTTCCATCGCGCCTTCGGCAAGGGGCTGGTCACCGGCCTGACCCCCATGGGGGGCGACGCCCTCATCGAGATCGCCTTCGACAGCGTGGGCACCAAAAAGCTCATGCTGAAGTCTGCCGCCCAGTACATGAGCCGGGACGAGGGATAACGCCCCGGCAGGGGAGAACTCACCCGAGCAACTCGGTAAAGCTTTTGAGATACCCGTCGCAGCTGCGCCGCAGCTGCTGTTCGTAGGACGCGTAAAAGGGGTCGTATACCGCTACCACGGTCAGGCCCGCGGCCTTCGCGGCGGCGCAGGCGGCGGGGGAGTCTTCGTAGAGGGTGCACTCGGACGCCTGGACCCCCAGCCGCTCCAGAGCCATACGGAATGCCCGGGGGTCCCGTTTTTCCACCCCAAGCTCCTCCACATAGACCACCGCGCGGAAGTATCCGGTCAATCCATGCCGCTCCAGGGCGGCTTGACAGAAGCGCGGAACGCAGGCGGTGACCAGGGCCATGTCCTCGCCGCGTCCGGCGCAACGCTCCAAAAATCCCGCAGCGCCGGGCTTCATGGGGATCTGGTGGGCGTAGGCCTGCCAGCCAAGCTCCAGCCATTCCGCCATGATGGCCTGGGGGGTCAGGTCCAGATGATAGAAATCCTTCGTGATCTGCGCGGCGATGGGGAAAATTGAGTGGCCCATCTGCTCACTGTATTCCCGGGTGGGAGAGAGCCCGCGGCGGGCGAGGAAGGCCCGGTCGATCTCTTCCCATACGCCGTTGGAATCCACCAGGGTGCCGTCAAAATCAAATAAACGCATAGCCGCCTCCTGTATGGCTCAGATCCAAAAGCGCCAGGGGAACTCCACCGCCTCCTGGGCGTAGTCGATCCCGATGCGCGGTCCCGTATGGCAATCAGGCGCCGGTTCGCCGGCGTCCCAGAGGAACAGCTCGTCGCCGGTCAGGTCCAGCCCGTTCTGCGCCCGGGTGAGCCCCAGCGCCTGGCAGACTTTTCCCGGACCGTTGAGAAACTGCCTGCGCTGATAGGCGTTCAGTTCGTCCAGGGGCTTGCCGTACCGCATCCGGGCCAGGGCGTCTCCGTCCCCTGCGCACTCCAGGCCCCGCAGCAGCACCGCGCAGGGCTCCCCCTCGGGCTCGGTGACGAAGTTGAGACAGTGGTACATGCCGTAGATCAAATAGAGATAGGCGGTGCCCGGCTGGGCGAACAGAGTCTCGGTGCGCCGGGTGCGCTTGTAGCCGTAGGCATGGCAGGCTTTGTCGATGCGGCCCACGTAAGCCTCGGTCTCCACGATGCGGCCGCAGAGGACCATCCCGTCCAGCCGCCGTACCAGATACTTGCCCAAAAGGTCACGGGCCACGTCCAGCGTGTCCCGATTATAAAATTCCCGCGTCAATTTTGGCAATGCAGCCACCTCCTGTGAAACCTGTCGTAATGCGTGCGACAGTATCGTAACACAACTGCGGTAAAGGAGACAAGAAGCGATGAACGAATCCGTACTGAAAAAACTGGCAAAGCCCATGCTGATCCTGGCTCCGATCATTTGGGGCAGCTCCTTTGTGGTGATGAAGCACTCTCTGGACAGCTTCACCCCCTTCTATCTGCTGGCCTTCCGCTTTACCGCCGCGGCCATCGTGCTGGGCCTGGTATTCTGGAAATCCTGGAAGGTCATGGACCGGCAGTATTTCAAGGCGGGCGCCATTATCGGCACGTTCCTGTTTCTGGCCTATGCCTTTCAGACGTTTGGACTGGACCGCACCACTTCCGGCAAAAACGCCTTCCTTACCGCGGTATACTGCGTGATCGTACCCTTCCTGTACTGGCTCATTGCCCGCAAGCGGCCGGACAGATACAATATCCTGGCGGCGGTGGTGTGCATCGTTGGGATCGGGCTGGTCTCCCTCTCCAATGACGGCGGCGCCCTGAGCATCAACCTGGGGGACGTGCTTACCCTGATCGGCGGCTTCTTCTTCGCGGCCCATATCGTAGCGGTGAACAAATACGCGGAGGGCCGGGACATTTTTCTCATCACCACCCTCCAGTTCGCCTTTTTCGGCGCCTGGAGCTGGGTGGGGGCTCTGGCCGTTCGGGAGCCATTCCCCGCGGCGGTCTCCGGCGGCGCCCTGTTCGGTATGTTCTACCTGGTGATCTTCTCCTCCTGCGGGGCCCTTCTGTTCCAGAACATCGGGCAGAAGTACACCGCGCCCGCCACCGCGGCCGTGCTTTTGTCCCTGGAAGCGCCCTTCGGCGTACTGTGCTCCATCCTGGTGGGGGAGGAGGCGCTGAACGCCCTGATGGTGCTGGGCTTCGTGCTGATCTTTTTCGCCGTCATCTGCTCGGAGACGAAATTCGCCTTCCTGCGCAAAAAAAGGGTTGACAAAGTCTGAACAGGTGCGTATAATGCGTTATAACAATTGAACCACGCAAACCTGTGAGGAAGAGAAGTAACCGGCGATTCCGATGCAAAGAGAGCCCCGGAGGGTGAGATCGGGGCCTGAGGGGACCGGCGAATGGACTTCTGAGGGCGGCTTGAACGGGCGACCAAGTAGATGCCGACGGGACCCCACCCGTTACCCATCGGGCACGCATGATGGTGCGTGAAGCGAGCGGACGTTTTTTACGTCAATTTGGGTGGTATCGCAGGAGCGTTCAAACGCTTTTGTCCCAGCAATGGGGCAAAAGCGTTTTTTTGCGCTTCAGCCCCGGCGCCCCCGGCAAGGGGCCGGCTCCATCTGCCGCCTGGATTTTACTTTATTGGAGGAAACGAACATGAAACTGCACACTGGAACCAAACTCGTCTCCCTGGCCGCCGCCGCGGCCCTGACCCTGTCTCTGGCCGCCTGTTCCGGCCCCGCCGCCTCTCCCATGCCCGCCGGAGGCGATACTCCCCCCGCCGGAGAGCCCGCCGCCGTCTACAAGGTGGGCATCTGCAACTACGTGGACGACGCCTCCCTGAACCAGATCGTGGAGAACATCCGGGACCGGCTGGCCGCTATCGGAGAAGAGAAGGGCGTGCGCTTTGAGGTCTCCTATGACAACTGCAACGCCGACTCCAACGTAATGAACCAGATCATTGCCAACTTCATTGCCGACGATGTGGACCTGATGGTGGGCGTGGCCACCCCGGTGGCCATGGCCATGCAGGCCGCGACCGAGGATAACCGGATCCCCGTGGTCTTCTCCGCCGTGTCCGACCCGGTGAGCGCCGGCGTCGTGGAGAGCCTGGAGGCCCCCGGCGCCAACCTGACCGGCACCTCTGATTACCTGGATACCAACTCCATCATGAATCTGATCCTGGCCGCCGACCCAGAGGCATCCAAGATCGGCCTGCTGTACGACCAGGGCCAGGATTCCTCCGCCACGCCTATCGCCCACGCCAAGGAGTTCCTGGAGGCCAATCATATCGATTACGTGGAGCGTACCGGCACGACCACCGACGAGGTGATGCTGGCCGCCCAGGCCCTGGTGGCCGACGGGGTGGACGCCGTTTTTACACCCACCGACAATACCATTATGACCGCCGAGCTGTCCATCTATGAGACCTTTATCGAAGCGGGGATCCCCCATTATACCGGCGCCGACTCCTTTGCCCTGAACGGAGCGTTCCTGGGCTATGGTGTGGACTATGCCAATCTGGGCGTGGAGACCGCTAATATGGCCGCCGGCATCCTGCTGGACGGCAGCGACCCGGCTTCCACCCCGGTCATGACCTTCGATAACGGCACCGCGACCGTCAATACCGATACCTGCGCGGCGCTGGGGCTGGATTTCGATGCCGTAGAGGCTGCCTTCGCGCCTCTGTGCACCAAGGTCGCCACCATCACCACGGCCGAGAGCTTCGGCGAACTGGCCCAATAATCCGGCTTGTCGAAAAACCCTCCCGCAGGAGCGCCCGGCAGAAGTATGCCCTCATCCCCGCGCTGCGCGCCGGAAATGACGCTTCTCGTGAACGGTATGCCGGCCATTTCGCAAGAGCGCAGGGGGAAGCGTTCGTGCAGCCTTCCGGAAGAAGCGGCGCAGCGCTTTTCCACCGTCTCAATCATCATCCCGATTCCATACGCAGACGCCGGGGGATCGCGTGAAGCGGTCCCCGCGGCGTGTCTTAAGGAGGCTTGTCCGATATGGACCTGACGACCGTCCTCTCCCTGGGCCAGACCGCCCTGGAGCTTGGGCTGATCTGCTCGCTGACCGTACTGGCGCTGTTTTTGAGCTATTCCATGCTCAATGTGTGCGACCTGTCCACCGACGGGTGTTTTACCCTGGGGGCTGCGGTCGGGGCCGCGGTGGCCCTCTCCGGTCACCCTTTCCTAGCGCTGGCCGCGGCCATGGCGGCGGGGGTGTGTTCCGGCTTCATTACCGCTCTGCTCCAGACCCGGCTGGGGGTGGACAGCCTGTTGGCCGGCATCATCGTCAATACCGCGCTCTATTCCATTAATATCGCGGTCATGAGCGGCGCCTCCCTGCTGAACATGAACAAGGCGGAGACGGTCTTCACCCTGGTCAAAGATCGGCTGGAGGGCACCCCCCTGGCGGGGCAGTATAAGCTTGTGGTGGCCCTGGCCGCAGTGGCGCTGGCGCTGGCGGTGCTGACGCTGTTTCTGAATACGAAGCTGGGGCTTGCCATCCGGGCCACCGGCAACAACCCGGACATGGTGCGGGCTTCCTCCATCAATCCCATCTTCACCACCACCGTGGGCCTGTGCGTGGCAAACGCCTTTACCGGCCTGTCCGGCTGCCTGCTGGCCCAGTCTCAGAAGTCGGCGGAGATCAACATCGGCACGGGTATGGTGACCATTGCCCTGGCCTCCCTGCTCATCGGCCGCACCATCCTGGGCAGGGGGAGCATCCTCAGCCGGGCCGTGGGGGTGGTGCTGGGCTCCTTCCTGTTCCGGCTGGTATACACCGTGGCCCTGCGCTTCAACATGCCGGCCTTCATGCTCAAGCTGGTGTCCTCGGTCATCGTGGTGCTGGCCATCTCCGGGCCCTATCTGAAGCGCCGATGGCCCATGATCCGCCGCCGCCTGGCCCACCGCAGCGGCACGGCGAAGGGAGGGCGGTAAGCCATGCTGACCATTTCCAACATCTCAAAGACCTTTAACCCAGGCACCGTCAACGAAAAGCAGGCGCTGACCGGACTGTCCCTCCACCTGGAGCGGGGGGATTTCGTCACCATCATCGGCTCAAACGGCGCGGGCAAGTCCACGCTGTTCAACGCAATCTCAGGCAGCTTCCTCACCGACTCCGGCTCCATCCTGCTTGCCGGGCGGGACATTACCTTCCAGCCGGAGTATCGGCGGGCCAAGCGCATCGGCCGCCTGTTCCAGGACCCTCTGCGGGGCACCGCCCCCGGTATGACCATCGAAGAGAACCTGGCCCTGGCTGCGGGAAGCGGCGGCTGGTTTTCCCGGGTGAGCCGGGCGGAAAAGACCCGCTTCCGGGACCGGCTGGCCCTGCTGGATATGGGCCTGGAGGACCGGATGCGCCAGCCGGTGGGCCTGCTCTCCGGCGGACAGCGGCAGGCGCTGACCCTGCTGATGGCCACCATGGTGCCCCCCAAGCTGCTGCTGCTGGACGAACACACCGCCGCCCTGGACCCCGGCGCGGCGGAAAAGGTACTGGGGCTTACCCGGGACATCGTGGCCGAGCATAAGCTGACCACCATGATGATCACCCACAATATGCAGCAGGCCCTGTCCCTGGGCAACCGCACTCTGATGATGGATTCCGGCCGCATCGTGCTGGATGTGTCCGGCGAAGAGCGCTCGGGCCTCACCGTCAGCGACCTGCTGGAGCGCTTCAAGGCGGGCGTGGGGAAGGGACTGGACAACGACCGCATCCTGCTGTCCGGCTGACGCGCACCGGCAGGCCGCTGGGCGGCCTGCCGGTGCGCGCTGTGTCTGTTCGAAGAACCATTGGAGCTTCATGGCCTTTCCGCCGGGGTCCGGCCGGACGGGCAGGGATCCGGCGTATTTGCAGCCCCTTTCCGCATGGGCGCGGCTGATCGCCGCGTGCCCCGACAGCTCTGCGGCGGCGGCCTTCGCCGGCGTATCCAGGGTGTAATGGCGCCGCAGCCGCTTCAGGTTTCGGGCCAGAATACGGCGCAAAGGAATACCCCCTTTTGGATAGGATACGGCCGGGAGAGCGCCCGGTCAGCCAACCGGAACGGGTATCCCGCGTTAGATCTGGTTACAGCTGATCACGGCGCGCCCGGCTTTTCAAGGCGGCGCTTGACACCATCGCACCCGCGTGATAATATACTAAAGCATAGGAAACGACCGCGAGGAACGGAAAGAGTAACCCGGCAAAGACCCGCCAGAGAGGGAGCGTCACCGGCTGAGAGCGCGCCCAGGGAGGAACCGGGCCAAGTGCGTCCGGGAGCGGTGGGAGTATCCCCGGTTGGCCCCGTTAACGGCTTTCAAGTGAGAAATGAGAGTGGAACCGCGATTTTGTCGCCTCTTATGCCTGCGGGCATAAGAGGCGTTTTTCGTTTTGCGGACAGGGGGGGCGCCATGGACATCGACCTGCATGATACGCAGCGGGGGAGCGGATTTCCCCTGGTGCTCCTCCATGGAAACGGGGAAGAGAGCGGTTACTTCCTCCACCAGTTGGAACACTTCGCCCAAACGTACCGCGTGATCGCGGTGGATACCCGCGGCCATGGGCAAAGTCCGCGGGGCAGCGCACCCTTCACGCTGGAGCAATTTGCCCTGGATCTGAAGGAATTCCTGGATGGACGGGGGCTGCGCCGGGTCCATCTGCTGGGATTTTCCGACGGGGCCAACATCGCTCTGCTCTTTGCCCTGCGCTGGCCGGAGTATGTGCAGACGCTGATCCTCAACGGGGCGAACCTGAACCCCGGGGGAGTCCGGGCGTCGGTACAACTGCCCATCTGTCTGGGCTGGGCTTTGGCCGGCCTCTGCGCCAGGTTCGATCCCAGGGCGGCCGCAAAGCAGGAACGGCTGGGCCTCATGGTCACACAGCCGCACATCGATCCGGCTTCGCTGGGTGCGCTGACCATGCCCACCCTAGTGATTGCAGGAGAGCGGGATATGATCCGCGCCGGCCACACCCGGCGCATCTGCGCCTCCATTCCGGGGGCGGAGCTGGTCATCCTGCCTGGGGACCACTTTATTGCAAACCGAAACAGCGCAGCCTTTAACCGGGCCGTGGAAGATTTTTTGCGCGAGAGGAGCCGCTTATGACCAGACTCGGCGAGACCCTGCGGGCGTATCAGGCCCGCGACCCGGCGGCCCGCAGCCGCCTGGAGATTTTTTTGCTCTATCCCGGCGTGCACGCCGTCCTTTACCATCGGATCGCCCATTTCCTGTACTGCCGCAGGCTGAAATTCCTGGCCCGGGTGGTCTCCCAGTGGAGCCGCTGCTGGACGGGGATCGAGATCCACCCCGGCGCCAAAATCGGACGCAGGCTGGTCATCGATCATGGCATGGGCATCGTCATCGGCGAGACCGCCGAGGTGGGGGACGACTGCCTGATCTATCACGGAGTGACCCTGGGCGGTACCGGTAAGGACCAGGGCAAGCGTCACCCCACGCTGGGCAACAATGTGCTGGTCTCCACCGGGGCCAAGGTGCTGGGACCGTTCAAGGTGGGGGATAATTCCCGTATCGCCGCCAACGCGGTGGTCCTGAGCGAGATCCCGCCGGACTCCACCGCCGTGGGCGTACCGGCGCGGGTGGTGCGGATCGCGGGCGAGAAGGTGGACTATGCCGGCCAGGTGGATCAGATCCACGTGACGGATCCCGTGCAAAAGGAACTGCAGGCCCTCAGCTCCCGGCTGGAGTGGCTGGAACAATTACTGGATGAACAGGCAAGGAGTAAAAACGTATGAAACTGTATAATTCTGCGACCCACAAAAAAGAGGACTTCGTTGCCCGGGAGCCGGGCAAGGTGAAGATGTACACCTGCGGCCCCACCGTTTACCACTTCGCCCATATCGGCAACCTGCGCAGCTACATCATGGAGGACGTGCTGGAGAAATTCCTGCGCTACGAAGGCTATGACGTGCTGCGGGTCATGAACATCACCGACGTGGGCCATCTGGCTTCCGACGCGGATACCGGCGAAGACAAGATGCTCAAGGGGGCCAAGCGGGAGCATAAGGGCGTCATGGAGATCGCAAAATTCTATACCGACGCCTTTTTTGACGACTGCAAAAAGCTCAACATCAAGTATCCCGACGTGGTGCAGCCTGCCACCGGCATGATCGGGGACTATATCAAGGTGATCTCCGCCCTGCTGGAGAAAGGCTACGCCTATACGGCGGGGGGCAACGTGTATTTCGACACCTCCAAGCTGGCGAAATACTACGTCTTCAACGACCACGACGAGGAGGATCTGGCGGTAGGCGTGCGGGAGGGCGTGGAAGCAGACGCCAACAAGCGCAACCGGAACGACTTTGTCCTGTGGTTTACCAAGTCCAAGTTCGAGGACCAGGCCCTCAAGTGGGATTCCCCCTGGGGGGTTGGCTATCCAGGCTGGCACATCGAGTGCTCCTGCATCTCCATGAAATACTGCGGGGAGCATCTGGACATCCACTGCGGCGGCGTGGATAACGCCTTCCCCCACCACACCAACGAGATCGCCCAGTCCGAGGCCTATCTGGGCCATCCCTGGTGCAACTACTGGATGCACGTGGCCCACCTGGACACGGCCGGAGGGAAAATGTCGAAGTCCAAGGGCGGCTTCACCACCGTCTCCACCCTGGAGGAGCGGGGATACGACCCCTTGGTCTACCGGCTGTTCTGCCTTCAGTCCCACTACCGCAAGGCGCTGGTGTTTTCGTGGGAAAACCTGGACAATGCCAAGGCCGCTTACGATAAGCTGGTCTCCCGCGTGGCCGCTCTCACCGAAGCGGGTGCGGTGGACGCACAGGCGGCGGCGCAGTACGAGGCGGCCTTCCGGGAGGCGGTGGGCAACGACCTGAACACCTCCCTGGGGGTCACCGCCCTGTACGACGTGCTCAAGGCGGACCTGAACGACGCGACCAAGCGCGCGCTGATCGCAAGCTACGACCAGGTGCTGGGACTGGAGCTGCTGGAGCGCGCCGCCGCCCGGAAGGAGCAGCAGGCCCAGGCTGCGTCCGGCGAGGGGGCCGCGGAGATCGAGGCGCTCATCGCCCGGCGCTCCGAGGCCAAACGCGCCAAGGACTGGGGGAAGGCCGACGCTATCCGGGACCAGCTGAAGGCCATGGGCGTTGAGATCAAGGACACGCCCAACGGCGTGGAGTGGAAACGGATCTGATCCGACACAGCGGCGCCCCGGACGGCTTGGACGTCCGGGGCGCGTTTTAATGGAGCGGCTCCCCAGGGGCGTCCAGCCCCAACAGGGCCGACTGCGCCAGCAGGGCGGCGCCCAGAGGAAGTGCGGAGTCGTCGGTGCAAAAGCGCTCGCTGTGCCAGCAGGCGTTGGCCCGGCCGGGGAAGCCGGAACCCAGCCAGTAGAAGAAGGCAGGCATCTCACGGGCGAGTACGGCAAAGTCCTCCGAGCCCATATCGGGCGGGGGGCAAAGCACGTTGGCCTTCCCGGCCAGGGCCTCGGCGGCCCTGCGGGCCAGGGCGGTCAGGGCGGGGGAGTTGACGGTGGCGGGCACGCCGGGCTGGAAGGTCACTTGGGCGGTACAGCCGTAAGCGGCGGACACGCCCTCGGCCAGCATCTGGAGCCGCTGTTCGGCCCGGGCGTGGACCGCGCCGTCGTGGGCGCGGATGCTGCCCGTCATCGTCAGGGTATCGGGGACAAAGTTTTCCGGCGTGCCCGCGTGGATGGAGAGCACGGAGCACACCAGACTGTCCAGCGGATCGGTACTGCGGCTGACCACCGTTTGCAGGGCGCTCACCACCGCGGAGGCCGCCACGATCACATCGGCGCACTTGTGCGGCGAGCCCCCGTGGCCCGCCTTGCCGTGAAGGGTGATGGTGAAGTGGGATTTCCCGGCCATCACCGGCCCTTCCATGACTGCGATGGTCCCGGCGGGCAGCTCGGGGCGGTTATGAAGGCCGAACAGGCAGCGGGGCCGGGCGGGAAGCTTCTCCAGCAGGCCGTGCTCCAGCATGGCCCGGGCGCCTTGCGTGATCTCCTCGGCGGGCTGGAACAGGAAAACCACGTTTCCCGTCAGCGCCTCACGCCGCTGGGACAGCAGCCGGGCCGCGCCCCAGAGACAGGCGGTATGAAAATCGTGCCCGCAGCCGTGCATCACGCCGGGAACCTCCGACCGCGCTCCTTCCCGGGGGGGCTCCTGCTGGGCGATGGCGTCGATGTCGGCGCGCAGGGCGACCGTGGGGCCTGGCCGGCCGCCCCGTAGCAGGGCGGCCGCGCCGGTGGGCATGCCAAGCTCCGCCAGCTCCAGGCCCAGGCCGGTCAGGCGCGCCTTCAGAAGCGCCGTGGTACGTGTTTCCTGAAAGCTCAGCTCCGGATGCCGGTGCAGGTCGTCCTTCAGAGACCGGAGCTCCGGCAAAAGCCGCCGGGCGTCCGGTAAAAGCGTATCTGCGCAAAGCGGCTGCATAGACGATCCCTCCCTCTTGTCCAACAGGACAAAAGAAGTTATAATATTATATTAAAGCCTATTTTCTGTAAAAAAGCAAGAGAGGGGGGCCAAGGGTGGCTGCCGACGCCAACGACTTTTCCAAGGGGAGCGTGCCCCGCAATATTCTGCGTATGGCTGTGCCCATGACGGTGGCGCAGCTCATCAATATTCTTTATAATATCGTGGACCGGATGTACCTGGGCCGTCTGCCGGGCCATTTGGCCCTGACCGGCCTGGGGCTGTGCCTGCCCATCATTTCCATTCTGATGGGCTTTGCCAACCTGTGCGGTATGGGCGGCTCGCCCCTGTGCTCCATCCACCGGGGGCGGGGGGAGAACGAAGAGGCCGAGCGCATCATGGGCAACTCCTTTGTGCTGCTGCTGCTGTTCGGCGCGGGGCTGTCCGTGTTCTGCCTCGTGTTCCGGCGTCCCATCCTGTATTTGTTCGGGGCCAGCGGCGTGACCTTTCCCTACGCCAACGACTATCTGACCATTTACCTGCTGGGGACCCTGTTTGTGATGATCGGGCTTGGGATGAATCCCTTCATCAACGCCCAGGGCTTTTCCGTGATGGGCATGCTCACCGTGGCCCTGGGGGCGGTGGTGAATATCGTGCTGGACCCCATCTTCATTTTTGCGCTGGATCTGGGCGTGAAGGGCGCGGCTCTGGCCACCATCCTCTCCCAGGCCTGCTCCGCCGCCTGGGTGCTGAAATTCCTGACGGGAAAGAAGGTCATCCTGCGCCTGCGCCTGTCTGCCTTCCATCTTCAGGCCGCCCGGGTGAAGCGCATCCTCGGCCTGGGCCTTTCCGGCTTTGTCATGGCCCTGACCAATTCCCTGGTGCAGATCCTGTGCAACGCCAGCCTCCAGCACTATGGCGGGGATCTGTATGTGGGCGTGATGACCGTGGTCAACTCCATCCGGGAGGTCATCTCCATGCCGGTCACGGGCATCACCCACGGCTGCCAGCCGGTGCTGGGCTATAATTACGGAGCCGGAGCATACGGGCGGGTGCGGCAGGGCATCCGGTTCACCGCCGTGGTGACGGTAGGCTATTCCATTGTGGTCTGGGCCTTGACGCTGGTTTTTCCGGAGACCCTGATCCGGATCTTCAACGATGAACCCGACCTGATCGCCGAAGGGATCCGGGCGTTTCGCATTTACTTCGCCACGTTCTTTTTCATGTCCTTTCAGTTCGTGGGACAATCTACCTTTGTTGGCCTTGGAAAGTCCAGGCAGGCGGTCTTTTTTTCCCTGCTGCGCAAGGCCTTTATCGTGGCGCCCCTGACGCTGCTCCTTCCGCCGCTGGGCCTGGGGGTGGACGGGGTGTATCTGGCCGAGCCCATCTCCAACGTGATCGGAGGCCTGGCCTGCATTATCACCATGTATTTCGTCGTGTACCGCCCCCTGGACCGGATGAGGCCCGAGCGGCCGCATTAGGCGTTGGCGGAAGCGCCCTGCCGCCGGCGCAAAAAGGGATGAGGCCGGGCGTTCAAGCGTCGTGGAGCGCCGCCCCGCGGGGCGGCGCTCCACGTTCGGTCAATGTGCCGAGGGGGAGGAAAACGGCCGGATGGCGCTTGCCCGTTTTGGGGAAAACTGTTATACTGTATTCTGATATCTTATGCCCGGGTATTTTTACCCGGAGGCGGGAGGTTCCCCATGAAGCTCATGGTCATCGACGGCAATTCCATCATCAACCGGGCTTTTTACGGCGTGCGGATGCTCACCACCCGGGACGGCCAGCCCACCAACGCCGTCTACGGATTTTTGAACATCCTTCAAAAGCTGACGGACGAGGAGCAGCCGGACGCCCTGTGCGTCACCTTCGACCTGCCCGCGCCTACCTTCCGGCATTTGGCCTACGAGGGATACAAGGCCCAGCGCAAGGGGATGCCCGACGAGCTTGCCAGCCAGATGCCCCTTTTGAAGGACGTGCTGGAGGCGATGAACATCCCCCGCTACGAGCTGGAGGGCTGGGAGGCCGACGACCTTATCGGCACCATTGCCGCCCGGGACGCCGCGGCGGGCTGGGATACGGTGGTGGTGACCGGAGACAAGGACTCCCTGCAGCTGGTGGATGAGCATACCCGGGTCAAGCTGGTGTCCACCCGTATGGGGCAGACCACCACGAAGGAGATGACGCCCGAAACCTTTCGTGCGGCCTACGGCTTTGCGCCCATCCACATGATCGACCTGAAGGCCCTGATGGGGGATGCCAGCGACAACATCCCCGGCGTCAAAGGCATCGGGGAGAAGACCGCCATGGACCTGATCCAGCGCTACGGCAGCGTGGAGGCCGTCTACGCGGACCTGGAGCAGGTGGAGGCCAAGCCCGCGGTGCGGAAAAGGCTGGCCGAGGGAGCGGAGCAGGCCCGTATGTCCTATGAGCTGGCCGCCATCCGCTGCGACGCGCCCCTGGACTTCCGGCCTGAGGACGCAAAGTGTGTCCCGGTAAATGCCCCCGCCCTCTACGAGCTGTTTTTGCGGCTGGAGTTTTCCAAGCTGATCGAGAAGCTGGGCCTCTCCGCGCCGGGGGTTTCCCCGGCGGAAGCGTCTGCTCCGGCGGCCTGCGCGCGGGAAACGGTGACCGAGCGGGCGCGGATGGAGGAGCTGCTGGCCCTCTGGCGGGAGCGCTCCCACGTATCCCTGGTGGCGCTGCCCGACCGAAACGCGGTGTGCGTGGAGTGGGGCGAGCCGGAGCACAGCCGTACCGCGCTTTTCTGCGCAGACCGGCTGGAGAGCTACAACGACTTTCTCCGGGGCCTGTTCGCCCCCGACATCCCGAAGGTGGCCCACAACGTCAAGGACCTGATGCGCGGTTTACTGGAGGAGGGGCTGCCCATCGGGGGCTTCGTGTTTGATACCGCCCTGGCGGCTTACCTGCTCTCTCCCACCGACGGCAGCTATGAGCTGGAAAAGCTCTGCGTCACCTACTTCAACCGCGAGATTTCAAAGGCCGGGGAGTACCTGGCTCCGGACGCCTTCGGCCCCCTGGCCGATCCGGCGGGGCCGGAAAAGGCCCTTTCCAGCCATACCGCGCTGGTCGAACAGCTCTACCGCACCCTTGCGCCCCGGCTGGCCGAGCTGGGGCTGGAGCAGGTCTTCTCCCGGGTGGAGCTGCCCCTGTGCCCGGTGCTCGCCGAGATGGAGCGGGCGGGGATGCTGGTGGACCGGAAGGCCCTGGCGGACTTCGGCGTCATGCTGGACGAGCGCCTCCGCTCCGACGAGGCGGCGATTTACGCCTTGGCGGGGGAGCGATTCAATATCAACTCCACCCAGCAGCTGGGGAACATCCTGTTCGACAAGCTGGGCCTGCCGCCGGTGAAAAAGACCAAGACCGGCTGGTCCACCAATGCGGAGGTGCTGGAGAAGCTGAAGGGCCGGCACGCGATCATTGACACGATCCTGGAGTACCGGCAGTACGCCAAGCTCAAAAGCACCTATGTGGACGGCCTGAGCAAGGTCATCGCCTCCGACGGGCGCATCCACACCTGCTTCCAGAACACCGTCACCGCCACCGGGCGGCTCTCTTCCACGGAGCCGAACCTTCAGAACATCCCTGTGCGCACCGAGCTGGGAGCCGAGCTGCGCAAGATGTTCGTCGCCCCCGCCGGCTGGGTGCTGGTGGATGCGGACTACTCCCAGATCGAGCTGCGGCTGCTGGCCCACATCGCCGGGGATGAGGCCATGATCGCCGCCTTCCGCTCCGGGGAGGATTTTCACACCGTCACCGCCGCCCGGGTATTCGGCGTGGCGCCGGGGGAGGTCACCCATGAGATGCGCCGCCGGGCCAAGGCGGTCAACTTCGGCATCGTCTATGGGATCTCCGACTTCTCCCTGTCCCAGGACCTGGGCGTGACCCGGGCCGAGGCCAGGGCATATATGGAGAAGTATTTTGAAACTTATTCCGGTGTGCGCGCCTACATGTCCGGCGTGGTGGAACAGGCCCGGAAGGACGGCTATGTCTCCACCCTTATGGGGCGCCGCCGCTGGCTGCCTGAGCTGAAGTCCTCCAACTTCAATCTGCGTTCCTTTGGAGAGCGGGTGGCGCTGAATATGCCCATCCAGGGGACTGCCGCGGATATCATCAAGCTGGCCATGATCCGGGTACGGGACCGGCTGCGCGCCGAGGGCTTGGCGGCCCGGCTGGTGCTTCAGGTCCACGACGAGCTGATCGTGGAGTGCCCGGAGGAGGAGGCAGCCGCGGTGAAGCGGCTGCTGACGGAGGAGATGGAGTCGGCGGCCGCCCTGGCGGTGCCCCTCACCGCAGAGGCGCATGCAGGCCGCAGCTGGGCGGAAGCAAAGGAGTAGGCCGGAGCGGGAGAGGAGTGCGCCATGTATCTGCGTCCCATGACAGCGTCCGAAGTGAAGCAATGGTATGACCGTGAGCTGACCAGGGCCTTCCCGCCCGATGAATGCAAGCCGCTGTCCGAGATCGCCGCGCTGATGGAGCGCGGCCGGTACGAAGCCCTGGGCCTCTATGAGGAAGACGCCCTGCTGGGCTACGCCACACTGCTGTGGGAGCCGGCTTGGCCGGGCTATGTGCTGCTGGATTATTTGGGAGTCACCGCCGCGCACCGGAACAGAGGACTGGGCGGGCGGATCTGTTCCCAGCTGAGGGCGCGCTGCCGGGACAGGGCTGTGATGATCACCGAGGCGGAGGCCCCGGTACCCGGCGGCGACCCGGCGGAGAACGCCCTGCGCTGCCGGAGGCTGGCATTCTATGAGCACTGCGGATTCCGGCCGGTGTATGAGATAGGCGCCTGCGGAGCGCGCTTTCAGGCGCTGGTGCTGGGGACGCCGCCGGAGGGCCGGGCGGAGCTGGCGGCGGCCCATCGGGCCATCTACGGGCCGGAGCGGACCGACGTGAAGGTGCCCCTTGGTCCGGAAGAGTGTCCCCCGCCGCCCCGTGAAAGGAAAGGATGAACGGAATTGAACTATCGCTTGGTCCCCATGGACCGTTCCCACCTGATGCAGGTGGCGGACATCGAACGCGCCTGCTTTTCCCATCCCTGGTCGCTGGAACTGCTGGAGCAGGAGCTTTACAACGACATGCTCTCCCTGATCGTGGCCGAGGGGGAGGACGGCACGGTGCTGGGCTACGGCGAGGTGCGGGCCATTTTGGACGAAGGAACGCTGGAGAAGATCGCGGTGGCCCCGGCGTACCGCCGCCAGGGGGTGGCCGAGGCCATCCTCTCCGCATTCCTGCGGTTTGGACAGGCGCACCTGGCGTTTCTGACCCTGGAGGTGCGGGAAACGAACGCCCCCGCCATTGCGCTGTACGAGAAGCTGGGCTTTGAGCCGGTGGGCCGCCGGAAGAACTATTACCGGCAGCTTCATGAGGACGCCCTCCTCATGACACGTACCTTCCGCCCGGCCGGCTGAACCGGCCACGCGCCCCACAGGGCAGAAAGGAGCGCCGCGATGCGCCGCGAGATCCGTCCCATGACCGTTCCCGAGATCGAGAAGTGGTACGCGGAAGAACTGGCCGAGGCCTTCGCCCCCGCCGAGCGCAAGCCCCTGGCCGACATCCTGTCCCTCCGGGCGGAGGGGCGCTACGAGCTGTTGGGCCTGTTCAACGAGCGGGACGAACTACTGGGCTATGCCACCATCTGGCGGCAGCCAGACGGGGCGGGACTGGTACTGCTGGACTATCTGGGCGTGTCCGCCCGCCTGCGCAACGGCGGCCTGGGGGCCGAGCTGTGCGCCCACCTGGCCCGGCGCTACGGTGGGCAGGGCCTGATCCTGGAATCCGAGGCACCGGTACCCGGCGGCAGCCCGGCGGAGAACGAGCTCCGGCGCCGGCGCATCGCCTTTTACGCGCGCAACGGCTTTCAACCAGTATACGAAATGGCCACCTGCGGGATGCGGTGGCAAGCCATGCTCTGGGGCCCGCCGCCCCGCGACCTGACCGCTGTGATGGCGGCCCATCGTGCGCTCTATGGCCCTGAGCGCACGGATGTAAAGGTGCCTCTTGCTCCGGACGAGGTACCGGAGCGTCCCTATTGGATGAAAGGAAACTGATAGCGTCAGATCCTTGCCATGGAATGCTCCTGCGATGCGTGCCCAGAAAGCGCGGGGCGCTTTCTGGGCGCCGTTTGATTTTATTTCTTGGCCGCGGGAAGTGAATCCACGCGGCCGCCGCGTCAAGAGGCGCTGGCGCGCCGGGCCGTCTTGCACGTCGGTCTCCGTGCCCGCGGAAGAAGGGATGATAGCCATGAATATCCTTGCCATTGAATCCTCCTGCGATGAGACGGCTGTGGCGGTGGTCCGGGACGGACGCACCGTCCTGGCCGACGCCATCGCGTCCCAGGTGGACATGCATACCATCTACGGCGGCGTGGTGCCGGAAATCGCCTCCCGAAAGCACGTGGAGGCCATCGTCGGTCTGGCCGACCGGGCTCTGGCCCAGGCCGGTATCCCGAAAAGCCGGATCGACGCGGTAGCCGTCACGTATGCCCCGGGGCTGATCGGGGCGGTGCTGGTAGGCGTCAACTTTGCCAAGTCGGTCTCCTATGCGCTCAACGTGCCGCTGATCCCGGTCCACCATGTCCGGGGCCACATCGCCGCCAATTACATTGCCCATCCGGAGCTGGAGCCGCCCTTTGTCTGCCTGTGCGTCTCGGGCGGAAACACCCTGATCGTGGACGTGCGCGGCTACACAGAACTGGAGCTGCTGGGCGCCACCCGGGACGACGCGGCGGGGGAATGCTTTGACAAGGTGGCCCGGGTGCTGGGCATCGGCTATCCCGGCGGGGCCCCCATGGACCGGCTGGCCCAGGGAGGCGACGATACCCGTTATGAGCTGCCCCGCGCGCACGTAGCGGACGCGCCGCTGGATCTGTCCTTCTCGGGCTTGAAGACGGCGGTGCTCAATCTGGTGCACAATGCCCAGCAGAAGGGCGAGACGCTGGATTTGCCGGGGCTGGCGGCCAGCTTTGCCGCCGCGGTCAGCGACACGCTGGTCCCCCGTACGATGGAGGCTGCCGGCAGGTTGGGTTACGGGAAGGTGGCGGTAGCCGGAGGCGTGGCGGCCAATTCCCGCATCCGGGCGGATTTGGAGTCTGCCTGCCGGGCCAGCGGAGACAAGCTTTACCTGCCGCCGCTGTCTTTGTGCGGGGATAACGGCGCGATGATCGGCTGCCAGGGCTATTACGAGTATTTGGCGGGGGTCCGGGCCGGGATGGACCTGAATGCCTATGCCAACCGGGACATCGGAAAAGGCTGAACGGGCCGTCCCTTTTTGAAAGAGAGTCTGCAGGAAAGTGCAGATAAAATGGATTGCAGCATTATGTTTACCGAAAGCGGAGGGGGGAAAAACGGCGGACTTTCATTAAAGTATGTGGAGAAACATGTGGACAAGTGGAAAAGTCACCTGTTTTCAACGGAAAGAGCCGGTGGAAAAGCTGGTGGAAAATGTGAATAACGCTAAGTAGATGAAATTACTGGATAAAGTTATGTAAAGTAAATGGAGAAAAATGGAGATTAAAAGCGGGCGTAGTAAGCGGAAGGAAAGCCGCATGATTTCAGCAATACCCATGTTCTGGAATAGGGCGAAAACGGGCGTGTGAGGGGTGCAGGGGACAAAAATATTGCAGATGTTCCGCCATGTACGGCGGGGATATACGTATTGTAATCTGAAGGAAAAAAGAAAACAGACCATTTACGCGAAACTCTACCGTTGACGGCAGGGAAAAAATGTGCTATCATTTTATATCGCTGATGGCATGGCGCTCGGGCGGCGGCACAGAAGGCGCAGCGATCAGCCCTCGGTATGAAAACAGGAAATGCTGGTATAGCTCAGTCGGTAGAGCAGCTGATTCGTAATCAGCAGGTCGTGTGTTCGAGTCACATTACCAGCTCCAGAACAAAAGGACATCCGTAAGGATGTCCTTTTGTTCTGAGCTCCGCCGCCGGAGGCGGCTCTACCCTCCGGGATCGAACCGCCCGGGTAAATTCCCGCTGCGCCCGGCCGTGTTGCGCGGGCGCTGACACAGGTATCCTTCAGAGCTGCTGTAGGGGGCGCACCGTCCAAGCGCGCCCCATTCCTAGGCCCATGGGCGGGGGAGCGCACTCCGGCGGGTCCGGCCGCCGGCATGCACCTCGGGAAATAAAGAGGCAGCGGTTCCAAGTGAACCGCTGCCTCTTTGCGCCGGGCGGCCCTCCGAACGGAACGGACCACTCGTTTGAAATTGGGATGCGCCGCAGAAAAGACATCGTGCAGAGTCTGGACAAAGCACTTGGGAAAGCGGTTGCCGGAACTCACAAACGCAGGGGATACAAACTGTGTTCTCCGCCGAAATCATTGAGATCATCCTTCAAATACTGCAGGATGGCGTCCAGGTCCTTCGCCTGGAGCGCGTGCAGGATGGCGCTGTGATTTTTCGTGTCGAATGCCAGGGCGGCCTGAGGCTTGCCCCAATAGAATTGCGCGTAGGCCCGCTTGAGCCGGTCCATACACCGCTGCAGCTGATCCAGCGCATAGTTGTTGCCGCAAAATGCGGTCATCCGCAGGTGAAATTCCGTATTAAAAGCCCAATGCGACCAGATGTCGTCCGTGGCGCTTCTGCAGGCCTGGTCGATTTGCTCCAGACAGTCCAGCTGGGCCGCACCGAATTTTTCACAGTTGGCGCTCAGAAGGCCGCCCTCCAGGACGAGCCGGAATTGGAGCATCTCCTGGATGTCTTCGACGGTCAGCCGCACCACCTCGTATCCATACCGCGGGATATTGCGCAGTACGTTGTCGTTGCACAGCGATACCAGCGCCTCACGGACAGGGCTCTTGCTGCAGCCGTATTTTTCCACCAGTGTTTTTTCATTCAGCACCTGGTTGGGCCGGTACTCCTGGGAAATGATGCTTTCCAGGATCGCGTTATAGATGGCGTCCTTGAGGCTGTCCTTGCCCTTCATGGAAGATTGCTCCTTTGTGGGGGATCCGTCTCCGGTCCCGGATTGTGGTAGCAATATTCTATCAAACCGGGCGGAAATTGCAAGGGAAAACATCCGGCGGAAATTCGGCCTTGACATTTTGAGAAAGAGAGCTGATAATATTAATGAAAATATTATTGATATGATTAGAGAGAAAGGATGGATCGCTATGGATGCGCTGCAGGAGGCCAATTATATCAATATCCTGAAAAGCGAGCTGGTCCCGGCCCTGGGATGTACCGAACCGATCGCGATCGCCTATGCCGCGGCCAAAGCAAGAGCCGTCCTGGGGGAATTCCCGGAGCACATCGAGATCTGCTGCAGCGGAAATATTTTTAAAAATGTAAAGGGCGTCACAGTGCCCAACTCCGGGGGCCTTAAGGGCGTGGGCGTGGCCGCGGTCCTGGGTGTGGTGGGCGGAAACCCGCAGCGTGAGCTGGAGGTTTTGGAAGAGATCACGCCGGAGCACATCGCACGTACCCAGGAGCTGATGGAGCAGGGCTACTTTTCCTGCACCCTGCGGGAAAATGTCGCCAATTTGTACATCGACGCCAGGGTGCGGGCCGGGGAGCATTCCGCCCATGTGACCATCATCAACCGGCATACGCTGATCACGGAGATCGGGCTGGATGGAAGGGTACTCTACCAAACCAGCCCGACCGAGGGGGACGAGATCGCTGTGGACCGGTCCAGGCTCAACGTAAAGGACATCCTGGAATTTGCGGATACGGTGGAGCTGGAGAAGGTCCGGGCCATCCTGGACCGGCAGATCGAGCTGAACTCGGCCATCGCGGATGTGGGACTCAGCCACGGATACGGCACGCAGGTGGGGCGGACCCTGCTGGATATTTACGGCGACAATGTGCAGGCCCGTGCCAAGGCCAGGGCGGCCGCCGGTTCAGACGCCCGTATGGGAGGCTGCTCCCTTCCGGTGGTCATCAACTCCGGCAGCGGGAACCAGGGCATGACGGTCTCCCTTCCGGTGATCGAATACGCCAAAGAGCGGAAGGTCTCCCGGGAGACCCTGTACCGCGCACTGCTCGTCAGCAACCTGATCTCCATCCATCAAAAGCATTACATCGGCAGCCTTTCGGCCTTTTGCGGCGCCGTTACGGCAGCCTGCGGCAGCGGCGCGGCCATCACCTATCTCAGCGGCGGGCGCTATGAGGAGGTCTCCCGCACCATCGTCAATACCATCGCCAACGTGGGCGGTATCATCTGCGACGGCGCCAAGGCGTCCTGCGCGGCCAAGATCGCCTCTGCCGTGGATGCGGCGATCCTGGCCCATCACCTGAGCATGCGCGGCTTGACCTTTCATGCGGGCGAGGGGATCATCCAGGACGATGTGGAGGCGACCATCCAGAGCGTGGGATACATCGGACGGGTTGGCATGAATCATACCGATACCGAGATCCTCAACATCATGATGGATCAGGTCAAATTCGAGCACGCCGAGTAAACGAAACCGGGGTCCGCTGTGCGATCACTTGAGATCGCGCAGCGGACCCCGGCTTTTTGCGGGCGGGGCTCGGCGGAGCTTCAGTCGGCCGCCGGGAGGAGACGGGCGGTAAGCTCCACCTCCACCGGCAGCCCGAAGGGCAGGCCGTACACCCCCACGGCAGAGCGGCTGTGGCGGCCCCGGACGCCCAGTACGGAGAGAAACAGGTCGGAGGCCCCGTTGAGCACTCCGGGGTAGTCGGCAAAATCGGGTCCGGCGGCGATAAAGCCCAGTACACGCACCAGCTCCACCCGCTCCAGGCCGCCGGCTGCCTGACGGAGCACGGCCAGGAGGTTCAGGGCAGAGAGACGGGCGGCGTCATAGCCCTGCTCCACCGTCAGGTCCACGCCCACCCGGCCGGTGTAGCGCAGCACGCCCTCCACCAGCGGGCCCTGGCCGGACAGCGTGATCCATTCCCCGGCCTGCCGCCAGGTGCAGTAGCTTCCTTTGGGCTGGGGCGCTTGGGGAAGCGTCAGTCCCAGCTCCTTCAGCCGCGCCTGCGCACTCATGCGTCCGTCCCCCTTGCCTTGATGTAGTGGTACAGGGTCTTCACGCCGAAGCCCGTGCCGCCCTCGCCCTGACAGTCGCTTTTGCTCTTGACGAAGGGCATGGCGCCGAAGTCTACGTGGAGGAAGGGGACGTCCTCGTGGAAGGACGCCAGAAACAGCCCGGCCAAAATGCCGCCCGCCCCGCCTTCCGGGGCGTTGTTCAGGTCGGCCATGGGCGTTTTGAGCAGCTCCCGGTACTCCGGGAAGTCGGGCATCCGGGCATACTTTTCCCCGGTCACCGGCATGAGGGCGGCGATGCGGTCAAAAAGCGCCGGATCGGTGGTCAGGGCGGCGGCACACACTTTGCCGTAAAAATTGCACACGCTTCCGGTAAGGCCCGCCACCTCCAGGATCTCGGAGGGGGATTCCTTCCGGACGCAGTAGGTGATGGCATCGGCCATGGTGAGGCGGCCCTCCGCGTCGGTGTTGCGCACGTATACCGTCTTGCCGCTCATGGAAGGGAATACGTCCCCGTTGCGGTAGCTCCTGGCGTCCACCATGTTCTCACAGGCGGCGACCACCGCCACCACGTTCCGGGGCAGGGCGTTGTCCGCCACGGCGCACATCGCACCAATGACGGCGGCGGCCCCATTCATGTCGTAGCGCATCAGCTCCATGCCGCTGCCCTTGAGGGCAAGGCCGCCGCTGTCATAGGTAATGCCTTTGCCCACCAGGGCGATGGGAGGCTGCGCGCCGCCGCCCCGATAGCGCATGACGATGAATTGAGGCTCCAAGGCGCTGCCGCGGGCTACGGCGAGGAAGAGCCCCATGCCCAGCGCCTGACACTGCGCCCGGTCCAGCACTTCCACCGAAAAACCGTGGCACGCGCCCAGGTCCCGGCAGCGGCGGGCCAGTTCGGCGGGGGTGAGGGTTTCGGCAATGTCGTTGACCAGGTCCCGGGCGGTCATGACAGCGCCGGCCAGGGACGCGCCCTCCGCAAGGACCGGAGCGAGCGCCCCGTCCGCCAGTACGGAGACGGTGTGCTCCCTCCTGGGGTCTTTTTCGGTACGATAGCGGTCAAAGGTATACTCGCACAGGGGCAGTACGGCGCATGCCTGGGCCAGCAGTTCCGCCTCTGAGGCAAAGGAAAATTCGTTCAGTGCGTCCAGAAAGACATTGGACGCCCTGCACTCGGCCAGAAGGGCGCCCAGCCGGGCCCAGAGGGACCGGAATGCATCCATGGGGGCAGGGACGCCCGCGTCGAAGCCGGCCAGCAGCAGGGTGGTGAAGCCGCCCAGCAGAGGCAGACGCAGGGTCAGCACCTGCCGATGCTCCAAAGTCAGGGGGTCGCCCCCCAAATGAGCCTGCCAGGCCGCCTGAAGCGCCTGGTCGCAAAAGCGGACCGGCGCGCCTGCAGGCAGGACGCGCAGCGCCGCGTCATAAGGACCCGCGGCGGCGGATACGGTTTTGAATTGCATGGATCTCCCTCGCTCTTTCCTAAAGTCTGCGGCACAGTCCTCACATCCGGAACCCGGGCGGACTGCGGCAACCGCAGGGGCTCGTCCAAACCGTCCATGGAGCCTCCGCCTGCGGAATCAGCAGACATCATTATAGTGCCATTCTTCGTGTTTGTCAAACAAAAATTGACTTTTTGCACAAATGGAACGGGAAAATAATGTGCAATTTTGTCATATATACAGCTGAAATATCACGTGATATAATTTAAAATATACTGGAAAAGATACTTTATTGCTTTAAGGGGCTGAATTTATGGATACCAGAGCCATGGTCAATATCGCGCTGAAGCTGGCGGGGCTGGAGGAGGATACGGTGGATACCGAGATCGGCTGTGCAGGTCAGGACGTCAAGCGGGTGCTGGCGGGCATCGATATGGATACCGCCACTCTGCTGGCCGCCAAGCAGAGGGGTTATGACTGTGTGGCCGAACACCACGGCATCATGGGCCGGGCGGTGCGCATTGGAGAGCAGATGCTCAAGGACCAGATGATGCTGATGTACCGCTTCGGCGTGCCCATCAATGTGGCCCAGAAGGCCATTGAGAAGCGGGCGCGGCAGGAGAGCCAAAAGATGCACTCCAAGAACCTGAACCGGCAGGCAGACTTTGCCAAATTCATCGACATGCCCTATCTCGGCCTGCATACCCCGGCCGACCTGATCGGCCAGGCCATCGTGCAGGAGCGGATGGATGCGCTGACGAAGGACAAGCCCTTCACCACCCTCCAGGATGTGGTGGACGTCCTTAACGAGTTTCCGGAGGTGCGCGGCGCCCTCCAGGACCCGGCCATCCGGGTGGGAGAGCCGGGCAGCTACGCGGGAAAGGTGTGCGTGCTCTTTGCCGGCGTCACCGGCGGCGGAGCCCAGGTGTACAACACCTTCTTCGACTACGGCGTCGGCACGCTGATCGTGATGCATATGCCGGAGGACGACATCAAGGCGGTGGCGGAACACAACAAGGGCAACGTGATCATCGCCGGACATATGGCCAGCGATTCCATCGGCTTTAACCGTGTGCTGGACGCATGGCAGGCCGAAGGGCTGGAGGTCACGCGCATCGGCGGACTGGTATCATCCGCCGGCTGTTGAAGAAACGCTTTGACGCGCTGGAAGCCTGCGGCGGTTCCCGCTGCGGCGGGCGGCCCCGGCGGTCGAAACGAGGAGAAGAGGATTTTGAATGGATGAGAGGTGGGTCCGGGCGCTGCGCGCGCAGTTCCCGGTCACAGAGAAGACTGCCTTTTTCGACATCGCTTACGAAAACTGCGGCTCCCGCTTCGCCCGGGAGGCAATGGAACGGTTTTATGAAGATAAGGCGGCAGTGGGACCCGGCCTGGTAAAGGCGGGAGGGGCGGGGAAGGGCCCCGCCATTGAGGTCATCGCCCGGACAAGAGCGCGCCTGGCCCGTTTTCTGGGCGCGCCGGATATCCGTCGCATCGCCTTTACCAAGAATACCAACGAGGGCGTCAACCTGCTGCTGCAGGGCTTTCCCTTCCGGCGGGGGGACAGCGTGGTGGTGGGGGATCTGGAGCACGCCTCGGTGCTGATGCCCTGCCTGAATGTGCGGCGGCTGGGGGCGGAGTGCCGGGTGGCCCGCTCGCCCGACGGCTGCACCCTGCCGGAGGAGCTCCTGCTCTCCGCCGCCGACGAGACGACCCGCATCATGGTGGTCAGCGCCGTCCAGTCCTGTTCCGGCTATCAGCTGGATCTGAAGCGGCTGGCCGGGGAGTGCCATACCCGGGGGATCTATCTCATCGTGGATGGGATCCAGGCCCTGGGGTTCCGGCGCATGGATGTGAGCGACCTGGGGATCGACGCGCTGACGGCCTCCTGCTACAAGGGGCTGCTGGCGACCGAGGGGGTCGGGTTCCTCTACTGTGCACAGGCGCTGATGGAACAGGTGGCGCCCGTCTTTGCCGCCGACAGCCCCGCCCTTGGCATCGACCGGGAGAGCTGGAGCATTACCTGCCCCGATCCCGGCGACGCCCGAAAGCTGGAGAACGGTACCATTTCCTTTATGGGCATCTATGGGCTGGATGCGGGCCTGGAGCGCCTGATGGAGATCGGCATGGACCGGGTGGAGCGCCACGTGTCCGACTGCTTCGAATACCTGTACCGGGGCCTGGAGGGGCTGGGCTTTGTGATCGATACCCCCTTCCTTCCGGCCCGCCGCTGCCACAGCCTGCTGGTGCGGGAGCAGCGCAGTCAGGAACTGGTGGACTACTGCCTGGAGCGGGGGGTGCTCTTCAGCCGGGGAAGGGACGGCCATGTGCGCATTTCTGTGGCGCCGTTCACCACCCGCGGAGATATGGACAAGCTGCTGGATACCTTCCGGCAGTGGAAACAGGCATAAAATCACAATCTGGGAAAGGAGGCGGTAGGATGCCGTCCAAGGCGATGGAGCTGTACGAACGCATCAAGGAGGATGTCATTCGGCTGAGGTTCCGAGCCGACGAGATCATCAACGAGAAGGACCTGGCAGAGCAGCACGGCGTCAGCAAGACGCCGGTGCGGGAGGCCCTGAGCATGCTGGTCCAGGAGGGGTATCTGAAAAAGATCCCCCGCGTGGGCTATCTGCTGCGGGAACTCAGCGAGGAGGAGTACGCCAAGCTGATCTACCTGCGCTATACCCTGGAAAAGGGCGTAGTGCAGTGGATCATCGACCACTGCAGCGACACGGAGATCGACTCGCTGCGGGAATACTGCCAGGCCACCGACGTGGCCTATCGGGAATTTGCGGGGATCAACTATGATTTCCATATGGCCATGGCCCGGCTCACCGGCAACGAGCCGCTGTACGCCAGCGTGCAAAATACCTTTGACCGGATGATCCGGGTACCCAGCATGAACCTGTTTGCCGAGATCCAGAGCGAGCCGCACCGGTACCACCTCCGGTTGGTGGACGCCATGAAGGCCCGGGATAAGGATCAGGCACTGGAGCTCATCCGGCATGAATGCCGGAGAGACGACGACAAGGACCCAATGTTTTAACACATCAGAAAAGAGGGGAATTTTATGAAAAAGCGTACTTTTGCACTTCTGCTGGCAGCCGTGATGGCCTGCTCCGCCCTGGCCGGCTGCGGCGGCGGGAACGCTGCGCCCGAGACCACCCAGCCCAGCGCCGGGCCCCAGACGCCCGACGCCCAGGGGACCCAGCCGGCCGAAAAGCAGGAAATCCAGCTCCACTGGGCGGCCGCCAACTTCTACTCCTTTGACAACAATGCCAACTATGCCGCCGAGGAGATCCAGGTCCAGTCCCACGTGCTGGAGGGCCTGGTGCGTCCCACCACCGACGAGGCGGGCAACCAGATCCTGGCCCCCGCGGGCGCCGAGCGCTGGGATGTCTCCGACGACGGGCTGACCTATACCTTCCATCTGCGGGAGTATTACTGGTCCGACGGCGTACAGGTCACGGCCCAGCACTTCGTGGACTCCTTCCGCCGCATCGGCGATCCCCGCAACGCCTTTGACTTCGCCTCCTTTATCGGCGATATCGTAGGCGGCGAGGCGCTGTATACCATGGATACCGAGACGGCCAGCGACGCCGACATCGAAGCGGCAAAGGAGGCCCTGGCGGTGAAGGCCCTGGACGACACCACGCTGGAGGTCACTCTGGCCAACCCGGCGCCCCAGTTCCTCTCCAAGGTGGGTGCCACGTATCTCTACCCCGTGCGCCTGGATGTGATCGAGGCCGCCGGCGAGCTCTACGACACGGACTATACCACCCATGTCTGGTGCGGGCCCTTCGTGGTCACCGGCTTTGTCAAGGACAACAGCATGACCCTGGAGAAGAACCCCACCTACTGGGACGCTGAGAACGTACACCTGACCCGTGTCACACTGATCAACATCGATGAGGTCTCCACCCAGAATACCATGTTCAAAAACGGCGAGCTGGCCGCCATCGTGCCCACCGGCGATTATGTGCAGCCCTATCGGGAGGGCCTGGCCGGCGACAACTACAGCTATGTCCACGGCGACTTCCCCGGCGTGAGCTATTTCTACTTCAACCGGGGCGGCAACTCCACCTCCGGTTTGATGGAGAGCCAGAAGGTCCGCCTGGCCATGTCCCTGGCCATCAACCGGGAGGAATTCACCCAGGTGGTCTTTGACCGCTACTATGCCGCCTACGGCTTTGTGCCCTACGGCGTGCAGAACGGCGAACTGACCTTCCGCGACGATGTGACCGAGCCCCTGAAGGCGGAGTTCGACGCGTACGCGCTGGACAACGAGAAGCTGCGGGCCCTGTTTAAGGAGGGCATGGAGGAGCTGGGCGACACCCGCGAGCTGTCTGAGGTCACCATCACCTACATCTGCACCGGCGATACCGCCATCAAGCGCCAGCAGCAGGAGTACTGGAAAAACGCCTGGGAGACGGCGCTGGGGATCACCGTCAACGTAAACGTCCTGGGCGACAGCTCCCTGTTCCGGGAAGAGCGCAACGCCGGGCGCTATGACATCGGGCAGGCCGGCTGGAACGGCGACTACAACGACCCCATGGCCTTCGTGGAGATGTGGAGCAGCCATGGCACCTCCATCCGCTACTCCGGCTGGACCGAGGAGCGGGCCGCGCAGTTCGACACCTTTATCGACCGTCTGAACGCCGAGCCCGATCCCGCCGGGCGTGAGAAGATCTTTGCCGAAGCCGAGCAGTGGATCGTCTGCGACGAGGTGGCGGCCATCCCCTATATGTACAGCGACACCATCCTCTGCGTCAGCAACCAGATCCAGGGCATGACGTTCCCCTTTGTGGGTCCCCGGTTCGACTTCTCCCGGGCGTATGTCGTCGCATAAGAGAAGGGCTCCATAAGTCCTGTGGTCAAAAGGGGGCCAGACCGACCGTTGGCCGGTTTGGCCCCCTTTGACAGAAACGAGGGATAGACTGTGTTGAAGTATACGGTGCGCCGTTTCTTTGAGATGCTCTTGACGATCTTCGTCATTGCCACGGCCACTTTTTTCCTCCTGGCCGCTGTGCCCGGAGACCCGCTCTCCGACCGGGCTGACCGCCTGCCGGAGTCCATCCGGGAAAATCTGTACCGCAAATACGGCCTGGACAAGCCCGTGCTGGAACGCTACGTCATCACCATGAAGGGGATGCTCCACGGCGACTTCGGCGAATCGGTGCGTATGCCGGGCTATGATATCCAGAAGCTTTTGCAGGAGACCCTGGCGCCCTCGGCCCGGCTGGGACTGCAGACCATCGTGGTCGGTGTGGGGGTCGGCCTTCTCTTAGGCATATTGGCAGCCATGTTCAAGGGAACGTGGCTGGATTATATCATCGTCTTTTTTTCCGTGCTGATGATCTCGGTGCCGACGCTGATCTTCGGCCTTCTGCTGCAAAAGTATGTGGCGGGGGAGATGGGGCTGTTTCCCATCATCGGCTGGCCGTCGGGGGAGGAGCTCTGGTTCGGCGGCTGGGCGTATACCGTGCTGCCTACCCTCAGCGGCTGCTTCAGCTATATCGCCACCTATTCCCGGCTGCTCAAGACCTCCATGCTGGATGTGATCAACCAGGACTACGTGCTCGCTGCACGGGCCAAGGGGCTCAGCGAGCCCCAGATCGTCCGCCGCCATATCCTGCGCAACTCCTTTATTCCCATCATCACGGTGCTCCCCATGAGCATTGCCTTTGCCCTGACGGGCTCCTTTTTCATCGAGAAGATCTACGCCATCCCCGGCTTCGGCCGCTACTTCATCGAGTCCGTCCAGTCCCGGGATCTGTCCATCATCCTGGGGCAAACGGTGCTCATGTCCATCGTATATGTGGCCGTGGTCTTTCTGGTGGATATCCTCTATACTCTGATCGATCCCCGCATCCGTGTGGGCGGAAAGGCGTGAGGTGAGCAAATGGAACAAGCGGCAGACAATCGTTTCGTCATCATCGGCTGCGCCGACGCGGACAAAGAGGCCATCGCCCGTCCCACGATCACCTATGCGCAGGACGCCTGGCGGCGGCTGCGGAAAAACCCCATCGCCATGGCTTCCATCGTAGTGCTGGTGCTGATGGTGGTGCTGGTGATTTTTGGCCCGCTGCTCTGCGGCTGGGAGTATGATTACATGCAGCCGACCCTGAAAAACCTGCCCCCCAGCGCCGAGCACTGGTTCGGCACCGACATGCTGGGCCGGGACATCTTTGCCCGGGTGTGCGTGGGCGGACGGGTATCCCTGCTCATCGCTCTGGTCTGCACCTGCGTGCAGGTGGTGGTGGGCTGCGCCTACGGCGGCATCATGGCCTATTTCGGCGGCTGGGTGGACAATATCATGATGCGCGTCATTGAAGTGATGATGTCCATCCCTTACCTGCTGGTGGTCATCATCGTCATGATGGTGCTGGACAACAGCGTGCCCAGCCTGCTGGTGGCACTGTGCGTCACCTCCTGGTGCAATACCGCGCGGGCCATGCGGGGCGTGATCCTCCAGCTGAAAAGCTCGGAGTACGTCATGGCGGCCCAGTCCCTGGGCGCCCCCGCCCGGCGGGTCATCCTGAAGCACCTGATCCCCAATACCATCGGCATCCTCATCCTCAACACCGCGACCTCCATCCCCAATTATATCTTTCAGGAATCCACCCTGGGCTTCCTGGGGATCGGGCTCCAGCCCCCCAACACCTCTCTTGGCGTCATGATCTCTCTGGGGCAGGCGGCGATGGAGTTCTATCCGCTCCAGCTCATTTTCCCCGCCGCGGCCCTGGTGCTCATCGTTCTGGCCTTCAACCTGCTGGGGGACGGACTGCGGGACGCGCTGGACCCCAAACTGAGAAAGTAGGCGCAGGCTATGGGAGAAAAATTATTACAGGTCCAGGACCTGCGGGTCTCCTATCACACTTACGCCGGAGAAGTCCAGTCGGTCCGCGGCGTGTCCTTTGCAGTGGAGAAAGGGGAGACCCTGGCCATCGTGGGAGAGTCGGGCTGCGGCAAAAGCGTGACCGCCAAGTCCATCATGGGCCTAATCCAGGACCCCGGCGAGATCAAGCCGGGCTCCCGGATCCTCTATGAAGGGCGGGACATCCTGAAAATGAAAAAGCGGGAATGGCGCGCGTACCGGGGCGAGCAGTGCGCCATGATCTTTCAGGATGCGCTGACCAGCCTGGACCCCACCATGCGGGTGGGAAAGCAGATCGCCGAGACCCTGCGGGTCCACGGCCGGGCGGGAAAGGCCGAGGCCGCGGAGAAGGCGGTGGAGCTGCTGCGGCGGGTGGGCATCCCCAATCCGGAGCGCAGGGCCCAGGAATTTCCCCATCAGTTCTCCGGCGGTATGCGCCAGCGGGCCATGATCGCCACCGCGCTGGCCTGCGATCCCAAACTGCTCATCGCGGACGAGCCCACCACGGCCCTGGATGTGACCATCCAGGCCCAGATCATCGACCTGATGAAGCAGCTCCAGCGGGAGCTGGGCGCGGCGATCGTCCTGATCACCCACGATTTGGGCGTGGTGGCGGGCATCGCCAAGCACATCTGCGTCATGTATTCCGGCAAGATCGTGGAGCGGGGGACCTCGGCGGAACTCTTCTATCATCCCCGCCACCCCTATACCTGGGCCCTGCTGAAGGCGGTGCCCCGGCTGGACCTGAAGAACAAGCAGGAGCTGGCCACCATTGAGGGCACGCCGCCCGACCTGCTCAGCCCTCCGGCGGGCTGCCCGTTCTGTACCCGGTGCAGGTACTGCATGCCCGTATGTAAAGAGGAGATGCCCCCCGATACCGATTTCGGCGGGGGGCACCAGGCGGCCTGCTGGCTTCACGACCCCCGGGCGCCCAAGGTGGACGCGCCCTTCGTCGTCAGAAAGGAGGCGGGCGGGATATGAAGGAAAAGGAGCCTCTGCTGGAGGTCCGGCACCTGAAAAAGTATTTCCCCGCCGCCGGAGGGGCCACCGTCAAGGCGGTGGACGACGTGTCCTTCACCATCTACAAGGGCGAGACCCTGGGCATGGTGGGGGAGTCGGGCTGCGGCAAGACCACCTGCGGGCGCACCGCCATGGGGGTGTATCCCAAAAGCGGCGGAGAGGCCCTCTTTGACGGGCGGGATGTACACAAGCTGCGGGGCGCGGACAAGCTGGCCTTCAGCCGCCGGGCCCAGATCATTTTCCAGGACCCTTACGCCTCCCTGAATCCCCGCATGACGGTGGCCGATATCATCGCCGAGGGCATCGACATCCATGGCCTGGCCCAAAACCACGCCCAGCGCACCGAGCGGGTCTATGAGCTTTTGAACATGGTGGGCCTGAACAAGGAGCACGCCAACCGCTTTGCCCATGAGTTCTCCGGCGGACAGCGCCAGCGCATCGGCATTGCACGGGCCTTTGCCGTCAATCCGGACTTTATCATGTGCGACGAGCCGATTTCCGCTCTGGACGTGTCCATCCAGGCCCAGATCGTCAACCTGCTGGTGAAGCTCCAGCGGGAGATGGGCCTGACCTACCTCTTCATCGCCCACGACCTGGCGATGGTCAAGCACATCTCCGACCGCATCGCGGTCATGTACCTGGGGACGCTGGTGGAGCTGACCGAGTCGGAGCGGCTCTATGACAAGCCCCTGCACCCCTATACCCAGGCGCTTCTCTCCGCTATTCCCATCCCGGACCCGGAGATCGAGCTGACCCGGGAACGCATCCAACTGGAAGGGGATATCCCGAGCCCTGTGGACCCGCCTCCGGGCTGCCGCTTTGCGGGCCGGTGCAGCCGCACCTGCGCGCGCTGCCGCCAGGAGACGCCCGCCCTGCGGGAAGTCGAGCCGGGCCATTTTGTGGCCTGCCATCTGGTGTAGCGCCATGCGGAAGCTGCAAACGGTCCTGCGGGATCTGCTTCTGGCCCTGGTGCTGGGACTGGGGATCGGGCTGGCGCTGGGCGCCGTCCTGTGGGGTGTGGGGACCCTGGCGGGAGGAGCCGCCAACGGCCTTGAGACGGCCCGGTCGGGACTGATGCTGGCGGGAGGATTTACCCTGCTGTTCGGCGGTATCCTTCTGTTGAAAGGAGACAGTCTGCCCAAGCAGGCGTTTCAGTTGCGGCCCCGTCCCCAGCAGGAGGATGCGCCGGACCGGCCGCGGCCCTCCGGGCTGTTCCGGGCGGCAGACCGGCGCTATACCGCGCTGCTTCTGGGAGCGGGCATCCTGCTGGTGTCGGCGGCGGCGGACTATCTGGTGCGCATGGGCCGCTGACGGCGTTATAGGACCAACAAACGACCGCCTCCGGCGCAAGCCGGAGGCGGTCGTTTTCGTCCGGGTCCGGACGAAAGCCGGAACCCGTCTTGCCCCCGCGTTCCTGTTCCGGGGTGCGCCTTGATTTGGAAAAATGGGCTTGACTTTTTGGTATAATCCTATATAATAATATAGCTTGTTTCTGAAACAGGCACATCCTTGCCCCCGACAAAGGGCGGGGGCCATATGTCCATAAGGAGGTGCAAACAATGGCAAAACTCAGCGGAAATTACGAGGTGGTCTACATCCTGGATCCCAATCTGGGCGAGGAGGCCACCGCTGCCATGGTGACCAAGTTCAAGACTCTGGTGGAGAACAACGGCACCCTGGCGGAGGTCGACGAGTGGGGCAAGCGGCATCTGGCCTATCCCATCAACGATCTGACCGAGGGCTACTACGTGCTGATGACCTTCAGCTCCAAGCCCGAATTCCCCCGTGAGCTGGATCGTATCCTGCGCATTACCGACGGCGTCATGCGCTCTCTGATCGTCTGCAAGGACGAGTAAGGGGGAAGCAGATATGCTGAACCGGATCATTCTCATGGGTCGGCTGACCCGTGACCCGGAGCTGCGCCACACGCAGACGGGGACCGCCGTGGCCTCCTTCTCCCTGGCCGTGGACCGGGACTTCAAGGACAGAAATACCGGCGAGAAGGCCACCGATTTTATTGATATCGTGGCCTGGCGGCAGACGGCAGAGTTTGTCTCCCGCTACTTCACCAAGGGCCGTATGGCTGTGGTGGAGGGCCGCCTTCAGATCCGCGACTGGACCGACAAGGAGGGCGGCAAGCGCCGCTCGGCCGAGGTCATCGCGGACAACGTCTACTTCGGCGATTCCAAGCGGGACGCTGAGGCGTCGGGCGCCTATGCGCCGCCCGCGGCCGGCGGCTATGCGCCGCCTCCCGCCGCTCCTTCCGGCGGCTATGGCGCGCCCTCCGGCGGCGACCAGTTTGCCGGTTTGACCGACGACGACGGTGAGCTGCCCTTCTAAAGGACCTTCGGCGCGCCGGACGGACGCGCCGGATCAAACAAGCCGGGCTGTCGGCCCGTGAAAAAAGGAGGTTTCCCGTAATGGCTATGGATAGAGAGCGTCCCCGCGGCCGCAAGCGCCGCAAGGTCTGCACCTTCTGTGTGGATAAGGTGGAGCATATTGATTATAAGGATGCCGTGAAGCTGCGCCGGTTCCTGTCCGAGCGGAGCAAGATCCTGCCCCGCCGCACCACCGGCACCTGCGCCATGCATCAGCGTCAGCTGACCGAGGCCATCAAGCGCGCCCGTCAGATTGCGCTGCTGCCCTTTGTTACCGACTAAACAGCATAAAAAGGCCTGCTGCCAGCGCAGCAGGCCTTTTTTCTATGCCGTTACAGGATCGTAAAGGCAAAAAAACGATTGACCTCATACCAGTCGTCGGATTCAAACACGATGGTGCAGGGATCCGCCCATGCGGCGCCGGGGTAGAAGCTTTTCCGGTAAGCCATGGCGTGATCCTTATAGCACAGCTGCACTTGAAAATGCTCCGGCAGGGAGATCCGCGCGGCCTGCAGATCCTGACGCAGCGCCTGTTCCGCCGCCGCGCGGATCAGGCGGCAGGCGGCCGGTGAGCTGAGGCTTTGCGCCCGCCCGCCCACATCGTTCCGCACCGGCACGGTCACCAGAGCGGGATGCAGCGCCTTGCCCGCCTCACACAGGGCGCGATCTCCGGTGAGCAGGACGCTGGGCACGCCGTAGTAGGCTGCCAGCCAGCTGTAGATCAAAAACTCCGATGCGGGCTGACCGTTGACGCGGATGGAGTGGAGCGCCGCGCCGGAGATGGTGTGGCTGAGTGCGTTGCCCTCCTGGCCGGCCGCGCTGTGGTAGCCCACGAAAAGCGCGGCGTCGAAATGCTCGTCCAATCCTTCCACCATCATCCTTGGCTCATAGCTCCAGCCGCGGATAAGCTCCACATAGTCGGGCATCTGTTCGGGGTAGAGGTTGATGCCGGGGCCGTGGGCGTCCCGGACCACCACCCGGTCCGCTCCGGCGGCACGGGCCCCTTCCGCGGCGGCCAGGACCTCCAGCGTCATTTCCTGACGGCTGCGCTCATAGTCGTGCCCGCCGGGGCGCAGGGACTCCCGGGTGACGGCAAAGGCCGTGCCTTCAAGGTCCGCTGAAAGAAATACATTCATGCCGATTTCCCTCCTGTCGTGGAATATCATAGCAGAAACGTCCTCCCGCGTCCACTGTGAAAACCGGCCCGCAGACGTCTGGATGGCGTCTGCGGGCCGGTTGTATTCAAAGCTGGAGACGACAGGCGGCAGAAGAAGCCGCTCAGCCGGCGCTAGCGGAGCCGGTAGCGCTTCTGCTTGAGGTAGGAGCAGTGGAGCAGTGAATGGGCCTTATGGGAGCCGGGGCCGTCCAGATAGACCTGGTAGAGGGTCTGGACCACGGGGTTTTCATGGCTGCGGCGGTACTCCATATCCTCATCCTGGCGGTACAGGGCGGCGGCACGGAGGGCCTTGATATCGGTAAAGTTGCGCACGTCGGCATGCTGGATGGGCTGCCCGCCGCCGTTGATGCATCCGCCGGGGCAGGCCATGAACTCGATAAAGTCGTAGTGCAGGCTACCGTCCCGAACGCCGTCCAGCACCAGCTTTACGTTGTGCAGGCCGGAGGCCACGCAGACCCGTACGGTGCGGCCGGGCAGGGGATAGCTGGCCTCCTTCACGCCCTGCATGCCCCGCACCTCGGTAAATTCCAGGGGGGCCATGGGGTCGCCGGTGAGCTGCTCCACCACGGTGCGCAGAGCGGCTTCCATCACGCCTCCGGAAGCGCCGAAGATGGCGGCCGCGCCGGTGGAGACGCCCAGCATCTCGTCGAACGAGCCGTCGGGCAGGTGGTCGAAGAGCAGGCCGGCCTGGGTGATCATACGGCCCAGCTCGCGGGTAGTCAGAGAGACGTCCACCGGCATGCAGCCGTTGGGCAGCCGCTGCTCCTCCCGGAGCACCTCGTACTTTTTGGCGGTACAGGGCATGATGGACACCACGAAGATATCGTGGGGGTCGATGCCCGCCTGTTCGGCGTAGTAGGTCTTCACCAGACTGCCGAACATCTGCTGGGGGGACTTGCAGGTGGACAGGTTGGGGATCATGTCGGGGGCGTGCTGCTCACAGTAGCGGATCCATCCGGGGGAGCAGGAGGTGATGAGGGGCAGCGCGCCTCCGCCGTGAAGGCGGTGAAGAAACTCGGTGCCCTCCTCCATAATGGTAAAGTCGGCGGCGGTATCCACATCAAAGATCCGGTCGAAGCCCAGACGGCGCAGGGCGGTGACCATCTTGCCCTCCACATTGGCGCCCACGGGCAGGCCGAAGCACTCGCCCAGTGTGACCCGGATGGAAGGGGCGGGGCCGACCACCACATGCTTGGCAGGGTCGGACAAGGCGGCGAGGACCTTGCCGGTATCGTCCTTCTCCTGGAGCGCGCCGGTGGGACAGGCCACGATGCACTGGCCGCAGGACACGCAGTCCACCTCCGCCAGATCCCGGTCGAAGGCGCAGCCGATGTGGGTGTCAAAGCCGCGGTCGTTGCAGCCGATCACGCCGACCTCCTGGGTGGCCCGGCACACGGCGGTGCAGCGGCGGCAGAGCACGCACTTGGAGTTGTCCCGCACCAGATGAGGCGCAGAGTCCTCGATCCGGGGCATCAGATCGTCGGGCGCGTAGCGCACCGCGTCGATGCCCAGGTCGCTGGCCAGCTGGCGCAGCTCACAGTGGGCGTTGCGGGCGCAGGTGAGACAGTCCATCCGGTGGTTGGAGAGGATGAGCTCCAGCGTCAGCCGCCGGGACTGACGCACCCGCTCCGTGTTGGTATGCACCTCCATGCCCTCAGCCACGGGGTACACACAGGAGGCCACCAGACTTTTGGCCCCCTTTACCTCCACCACACAAATGCGGCAGGCACCGATCTCGTTGACGTCCTTGAGATAGCACAGAGAGGGGATGTTGAAGCCCGCAGAGCGGGCGGCCTCCAGCACCGTAGTCCCCTCGGGAACGGTGACGGGGATGTCGTTGATGCGCAGGGATACCATCTTCTTGTCCATGTCCGTCTCCCTCCCTTACTGCTTGTAGATGGCGTCAAAGCGGCAGTGGTCCATACAGGCGCCGCATTTGATGCACTTGGACTGATTGATGATATGGGGCGCGCGTACCGCGCCGGAGATGGCGCCGGTGGGACAGCCGCGGGCGCAGCGGGTGCAGCCCTTGCACTTGCTGGGATCCACCAGGTATTGAATCAGTGCCTTGCACACCCCGGCGGGGCAGCGCTTCTCGTATACGTGGGCCTCGTATTCATCCCGGAAGTGGCGCAGGGTGGAGAGCACCGGGTTGGGCGCGGTCTGGCCCAGGCCGCACAGGGCGGACTGCTTGATGTGGTTGCACAGCTCTTCGATGGTATCCAGGTCCTCCGGCTCGCCGTTGCCCTCGGTGATCTTGGTCAGCAGCTCCAGCAGGCGCTTGGTGCCGATGCGGCAGGGCGAACACTTGCCGCAGGATTCGTCCACGATAAACTCCAGGAAGAACTTGGCGATATCCACCATGCAGTTGTCCTCGTCCATGACGATCAGGCCGCCGGAGCCCATCATGGAGCCGATGGCGCCAAGAGACTCATAGTCGATGGGCGTGTCGATGAGGGAGGCGGGGATACAGCCGCCCGAGGGGCCGCCGGTCTGGGCGGCCTTGAACTTCTTGCCGCCGGGCACGCCGCCGCCGATCTCCTCCACCACCGTGCGCAGGGTGGTGCCCATGGGGATCTCGACCAGACCTGTGTTGGTGATCTTTCCGCCCAGCGCGAAGACCTTGGTGCCCTTGCTCTTCTCCGTGCCGATGGCGGCAAACGCTTCGGGCCCGTGGTTGAAGATCCAGGTAATGTTGGCGTAGGTCTCCACATTGTTGAGCAGGGTGGGCCGGTCGAACAGGCCCTTGTTGGCGGGGAAGGGGGGGCGGGTCTTGGGCTCGCCCCGATGGCCCTCGATGGAACGCATCAGCGCGGTCTCCTCGCCGCAGACGAAGGCGCCCGCGCCCAGGCGCAGCTCCAGGTCGAAGTCGAAGCCGGATTCGAAGATGTTCTCCCCCAGCAGGCCGTATTCCTTTGCCTGACGGATGGCTGTCTCCAGGCGTTTGACGGCGATGGGGTATTCCGCCCGCACGTAGATATAGCCCTGATGGGCGCCCACGGCGTAGCCCGCGATGGTCATAGCCTCCAGAATGGCATGGGGATCGCCCTCCAGTACGGAGCGGTCCATGAAGGCGCCGGGGTCGCCCTCGTCGGCGTTGCAGCAGACGTATTTGATGCCGTCGGGACTGACCGCGTCGTGGGTGAACTGCCACTTCATGCCGGTGGGGAAGCCCGCGCCGCCCCGGCCCCGGAGGCCGGAGGCCTTCACCGTGTCGATGACCTGCTGGGGCGGGATGCGCTCGGTGAGGATCCTGCCCAAGGCGGAATAGCCGTCCGCGCCGATGTACTCGTCAATATTCTCCGGGTCGATGACGCCGCAGTTGCGCAGGGCGATACGCTGCTGGTGCTTGTAGAAGCGGGTCTCGGTCAGAGAGGTGGCGGGGCCCTCGCCCTCGCCGCCGCGGTTGAGCAGGCGCTTGACAATGCGGCCCTTGACGATGTGCTCGGAGACGATCTCCTCCACGTCCTCCATGCTTACGTGGGTGTAACAAGCGCCCTCGGGATAGATGGTGACGATGGGGCCCAGCGCGCACAGGCCGAAACAGCCGGTGCGTACCACCTTGGCCTCCCGGTCCATGCCCTGGGCGGCCAGCTGTTTTTCAAATTCCGCAATGATCTTGGGACTCTGGGAGGAGGAGCAGCCGGTGCCGGTGCACACCAGGATGTGGGAACGGATCAGACTCATATGACTGCCCCCCTATTCCGCCGCGCCGATGGTGTAGTCCGTCACCACGCGGCCGTTGACCAGGTGCTCGCTGACGACGGCGGGCACCTTGTCCGGGGACATATTCACATAGGTGACCTTCTCCTGCCCCGGAACGTATACCTCCACGATGGGCTCCAGCCGGCACACGCCGATGCAGCCGGTCTGAGCCACGGTGATGTTTTTCAGGTCGCGTTTTTCGATCTCTTCCAAAAAGGCGGTCAAAACGGGCCGCGCGCCCGCCGCGATGCCGCAGGTGGCCATGCCTACCACCACGCGGATCTGGTCGCCGTCCGCGTCCCGCAGGTCCATCTGACGCTGCATCTTCTCGCGGATGGCCTGCAAATCTGCAAGGCTCTTCATACAGTTCTCTCCTTATTTCATTTCCTTCTACGGTCGATCGCCGCTTGCGGTTCGCGGCTCGGGGGAGTGCAGCGCGGCCTCCTGCTCCCGGATATAATCCCGAACCCAGAGGGCCACCTCCGGCTGTGCCAGGGAGACCTGGGGCCCCAGCTGCTCCCGCAGCTCGGCGGTGTCCAGGCGAAAGCGGCGGCCGTGCGCTGCGCGGGTGTAGACGATCTCCAGCACGGGCGCGCCCTGGATAAGCAGGGAGAGGGTATCTCCCATGTCGCCCGGTGGAGGGCAGTCGATATGCGCCGCGTTGAACACGGCCCGCAGCGTGGTGCCGGCCCCTTCCGTACTCGTGATTTCCACGCTGCCGCCGGTCTGCTCCGCCGCCATGCGCAGCAGGGGGATGCCCAGGCCCATCTTCCGGGTCGTACGGGTGGTGGTGAAGGGGTCGCTGACCTGCTCCAGCAGTGCGCGCGACATGCCGCAGCCGTCATCCGTCACCGTGAAGGCGATCTGTCCCGCCTCCTCCGTGAGCGTAAGGTCCAGATGTCTGGCCCCGGCGGTAATGGAGTTCTGGGCGATATCCAGGATGTGGAGGGAAAGGTCTTTCATTTGTACATATCGAGGATCGGCCCCACCTGGTCCGGGGTAAGGCGGCCGTAGACGTCGTTGTTGATCATCATGACGGGGGCCAGGCCGCAGGCGCCCACACAGCGGCAGGAATCCAGCGAAAACTTGCCGTCGGCGGTGATCGCGCCGGGGGCGATGCCCAGCTTCTGCTCCACGGTGCTGAGAATGGCGGCGGCGCCCTTGACATAGCAGGCGGTGCCCAGACAGATGGAGATCTGATACTTTCCCTTGGGGTTCAGCGTGAACTGCGCGTAAAACGAGGCCACGCCGTATACCTCCGACAGGGGAATATCCAGCCCCTCCGCCACCATGACCTGGACCTCCTCCGGCAGGTATCCGAAGATCTCCTGCGCGGCCTGGAGGACCGGCATGGTCGCTCCGGGCTGCCCCTTGTGCGACGCGATGACCTGCCGCAGCCGTTCCTCCTGCTCGGGCGTGCCCCGATAGGGGACCACGGTTTTGCAGTTTGGCATGAAAGTGTCCCTTCCCTTCTGAAATGATGAGTTTAAAATGTGGTCTGCAATTCTGTTATTGTTAAACGATTAACGATTATTAGAAGCTTACCATAAAGTAAGTGGCTTGTAAAGACTAAAATGGCAGATCGCCCCGAAGATATTCCAAAACGGCGTGGGTCGTCGCCTCAGGCAGGTCCATGGCATGCTCCGCCGTCCATACCTGGTCCAGACTGTGCGCGTCGGAGGAAGTGATGAGGCGGACGCCGGTCAAGTCGCTCCGCTGCCGGAATTCCGGGGAGCAGCGGGGGGATACCTCCGCCAGAGAAAAACCGAGGGACGGCTCCCACAGACCCAGCACCGAAAGAAGCGAGAAGCTGGCGCGGTCAATGTGGGCGGGATAAGCCACGCCGCCGAAGCGGGCCGCCAGCGCCCCCGCCTCGCCCACGCCGATGTCGGCGGCGGCGAGGAGCATGGCGCGCTCCTCCCCCAATACCAGGTCCCATTCATCCATATAGTACTGATGGCCGAAGAGCTCCGGCCTGTTTTTCAGCGGGGGCAGGCGGCGGGCCACCTGCCGGGAGAATCCCTCGGCCGCTTGGACCGTGGGGAAGAGGCAGATCATATGGATCTCTTCCCGGGTACACAGCTCCATGCCCGCCAGTGCCAGCAGGCCGTTGCGCTGCGCCGCCCGGCAGAAGGCGGCGCAGTTACCGGCGGTGTTGTGGTCGGTGAGGGCGACCACGTCCAGGCCGGCCAGGGCGCACATGGCGGCCAGGTCGGCGGGGGTCATGTCGTCGCTCCCGCAGGGCGAAAGGCAGGAGTGCAGATGCAGGTCATAGTAGAGCTTCAAGGGCGGACACCTCCCGAATCACAGACGGGCGTGGCCCGCTAAAGTCCAAGTGACCGGCCCAAGGCGCAGGCGGCGGCATAGGTGGGCAGGGCGGTGCCCAGCAGGTTGACGCCCTTTTCCCGGGCGCGGCGGAGCAGGTCCGGATCGGGTTGGACGCCTTCGGTGAGCACCACACAGGCCGCGTCGGCCATCAGGGCCACGGCGGCCACGTTTTGATTGGACATGATGGTCAGCCAGGCCGAACCCGCCTCTGCCCGGCCCATGACCCAGGAGAGCAGGTCGCCGGCGTAGCCGCCGGACACCTCCCGCTCCGGCTCGGCCAGATGGAATTCCGTCAGGGAAAGCATTTCTTTCAATGTCTGTACCGTCATGGGGACGCCTCCTTGTTTGTCAACAGAATCGAACGGAAAACGTAAGCGGCGGTTGGTTGCACTCGCTGCGCCGCAAGGGTATACTGTGAAAAAGAGGTGTGAAAAGTATGAATGATAGGAATGAGACGCTTGCTTCCAATCTGCGGGATCTGAGAAGCTGGAACAAACTCACGCTGGAACAGGTGGCCGAGCGCATCGGCGTGACCCGTCAGGCGGTGGCCAAGTGGGAGAGCGGGGAACGCGCTCCCGATCTGAACAACTGCGCCGCCCTGGCGGAGCTGTACCATGTGACCCTGGACGACCTGGTGCGCCACGACCGCGCGAAGACCGGCGTTGGAGTGCCGCCCAAGGGAAAGCACATGTTTGGCCTGGTGACCGTGGGGGAGCGGGGACAGATCGTCATCCCCAAGCGCGCCCGGGAGATCTTTGGCATCCGGCCGGGGGATCAGCTGATGCTGCTTGGAGATGAGGGAAGGGAGAACCGGGGCCTGGCCCTGGTGGACCCCAAGGTGTTCCTGGCCAATGTGGAGGCGCTGGAGCGCGCCTTCCGGCGGAAGGGCGGCGAGGAAGCGTGAGGCGGATTTGGCTGGATAACCTGCGCTGGGTCATCATTCTGCTGGTGGTGCTCCATCACCTGGTTTGCTTTTTCAACAGCGCGGGGGTGCCGATGAATGTGAACGCCCCCGGCATTCCCGCTCTGGACGCCATCGCCTACTTCTGTTATCCGTGGTTTATGCCCTGTATGTTTCTGCTGGCCGGGATCAGCGCCCGGTATGCCCTGGAAGAGCAGAGCACGGGGCGGTTTCTGGCGGCGCGGGTGCGCAAACTGCTGATCCCCTTTGCGGCGGGGGTGGTCCTGCTGGGGATACCGCTGGTCAGCTTCGCCTTCGCCGTCAAGGGAGGCTCGGTGGGCGAGATGATCGCCTATTTCCCCTCGCCCGCCATTGCGCTGTTCTTTCTGGCCCTCATGGGCATGGGGCCGCAGTGGTTCCTGCTGGCGCTGTTTCTCGTCACCCTGCTGCTGCTGCCCTTGCGCAGGCTGGACCGGAGCGGCCGGTTCTACGATCTGTGCGGCCGGGCGGGCATGCCCGTACTGCTGGGCCTTTGGCTCCTGTTCTGGGCCGGTTCCCAGGTGCTGAACGCCACCAACCGCTATCTGCTCTACTTCGTACTGTTTTTGGCGGGGTACTTCCTCTTCGCACACGACGAGGTGACGCAGCGGCTCCAGCGATTTCATCTGCCCCTGCTGGGGGCGTCCGGGGCGCTGCTGGTCTGGGTGCTGGCGCGGTGGTTCGGCAAAAGCTTTGCCGACGCTGCCTTTGTGGAAGACCCGGTTACCACCCTGTTTGGCTGGTGCATGACACTGGCCGCCGTGGGCTGCGCGCGGGCCTGGGGGGATCGGGAGAACCGCCTGACCCGATACATAAGCGCCCGGGGGTTCGCCCTCTATCAGTTCCACTATCTGGTCCTGACGGTGTGTACCTGGGGGGTGACCAGCTGGCTGAATCTGCCCGCCGGTTGGAACTATCTGCTCTGCCTGGGGCTCACCCTGGCCATCTGCCTGGGGCTGTATGAGCTCGTTTCCCGCGTACCGGTGCTGGGAGACCTGTTTGCGCTGCGCCGGAAAGGAAAAGGAGGGCGGTAGCGGCCTGCCGGCGCCGCCCGCGCAGCATCATGGCCGGAAGCCCCGTCCGGAAAAACGAAAACACGGCCGCCGCAAGAAGCATGGGTCTTGCGGCGGCCGTGTTCAGTCGTGATGTAAGGGCTGCTGGCGGCGGAAGGGAGCGGGCAGGTACTCATCTGCCCCGCCTTCTCCGGCCATATCCCGCATCCGGGCCCGTACTTTGAAGATGCAGTCGTCCTCAGAGGCACGGCCCAGCACCACATCCTCCGCAAAGGCATGGCAGGAAGGGGCCCCGCAGGAGCCGCAGTGGAGGCCGGGCAGGTGGGATTCCAGCGCCTGGATGCGCAGCTGCTTGGCCATGGCCGCCTCCCGATCCTCGTCCAGCAGGAAGGCGGGCAGGTATTGCAGCTGCTTGTCCCGCCGCACGATCTCCTGCGCCGGCCCCTGGAGGGTGAAGCTGCTGCGCGTTTCCGGCAGGCCCTTCATCAGGCCGCGCAGGCGCATTTTTGCAGCGTAAGGATTTTCCACATTGAAGCAGCCGCCCACACAGCCTTGCGTACAGGCGGAAAGCTCCAGAAAATCCGCCTCGGGCAGGCGGCCGTCTTCGATCTCCTCCAGCATGCGGATGACGTTTTCGATCCCGTCCACCGCCACGCAGCCCTCGCTGGCGCGGGCCGCGCTCTCTCCGCCGCAGGCCGCCCAGCTCAGGCCCAGGGCGCCCGCAGTGGAGTGGGGCTCCACCCGTTCCAGCTCCCGCATGGGGGTCAGCAGGCGCAGGTATACGTCCCGGACGGCGAAGGCTCCGTCCAGCACCGGTTCCCGCAGTCCCTGGGAGACCCGGGCGGCGGTAACCTTGGATGAACAGGGCACGATGGCGAATACGCCGATCTGCTCCGGCGCAAGGCCGGTCTCGGCCTCCGCCTCCCGCCGGGCCAGGATAGCGGCCAGTTCCATCGGCAGGATGGTGCAGGCCACATGGTTGATGAGCTTTGGGAAGCGCATGCGGATCAGCCGCATCACGGTGGGGCAGGAGGAGGAGATTTGGGGCGTTACCGCCGGACGCCCCCGGCGCAGGACGCATTCATGCTCAAAGGCCGAGATCAGCTCGGCCGCACGGGCCACCTCCCAGACCTTGTGAAAGCCGATCTTCAAAAGGCCGTTCAGAACGATGTCCACATCGTCCAGGTGCTGGAACTGTGTGTAAAGCGCGGGCTCGGGCAGCGCCACGCAGTAAGAAAACTCCTTCAGCCGCTCCAGAGCGTCGCCCACGGACTTGATGGCCTTGTGGGGACACACGCGGATACAATTGCCGCAGTCGATGCAGCGGTCGGGCAGAATGGTGGCCTTGCGCCCGCGCACACGGATCGCCTCCGTGGGGCAGCACTTGATGCAGGAGGTGCAGCCCCGGCAGCGCCTGTCATCCAGGACTACGGAATGCCTCATGCTCATGGGGCCCTCTCACCTCCTTTGGCTGGATGATTCCTCACTGGGGAATTTTGATCACGACGGTGACCACAGTGCCCTTGCCTACCTCGGTTTCAATGGTCATCTCATCGGAATAACGCTTCATGTTGGGCAGGCCCATGCCCGCGCCAAAGCCCAGCTCCCGGGCGGTGGGGCCTGCGGTGGAGTAGCCCTCCTGCATGGCCTGCTCCACATCGGGGATACCGGGACCGGTGTCGGTCATACGCAGGACGATGCGGTCCATGTCCACCTCGACCTCCGCCTCGCCGCCGTCGGCGTGGATGACCATGTTGATCTCGCCCTCGTACATGCAGATCGAGGCGCGGCGGATCACATCCTGGGGCAGGCCCAGCTTCTTCAGGGTGAGCTTCATCTTGCTGGAGGCCTCGCCGGCCTCGATCATGTCGCCGCCCTCCACAGGGTAGACCAGCTTAATTGTCTCCATCGCAGTTTCCTCGCAATCCTTTGGAATATAACAGGCCGCAGGCCTCGTACATACGCTTGGGACAGGTCATCACAACGATATCCCGCTCTTCCGCCAGGTGCAGGATGTCCATACCGGGCATCTTTCCGCGGACGAAGACCACGCACTTCATCTCCACCATATCCGCGGTGCGGATCACCTGCGGATTGACCAGGCCCGTGAGCAGCAGCGCCTGGTTTTTGACAAACGCAAGCACGTCGCTCATAAAATCGCTGCCGCAGGCGGAAAAGACCTCCCGGTCCAGCTTGTCCTCACCCCACAATACCGTGGCGTTCAGGATCCCTTTGATCTCGGCAAGCCGCATAGGCTTTGTCCCCCTCATGATAAATCAAGCTTCTATATACGCCGACATTGTACCACAGATTCAGGGGATATGCCAAGGCTTCGTTCAAATATTCACAAACTTTTCCTGGTGAACGGCACAGTTTTGGATATTCCCAGCATTGACATGACACACGGCAATCCGATATAATCAACTTTATCAAGGTAAAGCGGTGGAATCCCGCCCGCCGCGCCTGAAATTTGGAAGGAAATCGAGGAGGCCATCTATCATGGGAAACGAGCGCGTGTACAATTTCTCCGCAGGCCCGTCCATGCTGCCGCTGGAGGTGCTTAAGAGAGCCGGTTCTGAAATCACGAATTACCAGGGCTCCGGCATGTCCGTCATGGAGATGAGCCATCGATCTAAGGTGTTTCAGAAGATCTTTGACGATACCCAGGCCAAGTTCCGCAAGCTGCTGGGCGTGCCTGAGGGCTATAAGGTCCTCTTCCTGCAGGGCGGCGCTTCCGCCCAGTTCTCTATGGCGCCCCTGAACCTGATCGGCAGGACCGGCAAGGCCGATTACGCCGTCACGGGCAACTTCTCCAATATCGCCTACAAGGAGGCCAAGAAGTTCGGCCAGATCCATCTGGCCGCCTCCTCCGAGGACCGGAACCACACCTATATCCCCGCGCAGGAGCAGTTGGAGCTGGATCCTGAGGCGTCCTATTTCTACTACTGCGCCAACAACACCATCTACGGCACCGAGTGGCAGTACGTGCCCGAGACCGGCAACGTGCCCATCGTGTGCGATATGTCCTCGGACATCCTCTCCCGTCCGGTGGACGTGAGCAAGTACGGCATCCTCTTCGCCGGCGCACAGAAGAACATGGCCCCCGCGGGTCTGACCGTGGTGGTCATCCGGGAGGATCTGGCCGGGCAGGAACTGCCCTATACCCCGCTGATGATGAATTACAAGACCATGATTGACAAGGACTCCATGTACAATACACCGCCCTGCTGGTGCATCTACATCCTGGGCCTGGTGCTGGACTGGCTGGAGGAGAAGGGCGGCATTCCCGGCATGGAGGCCATCAAGCACTCCAAGGCCCAGATGCTCTACGACGTGATCGATTCGTCCCGCCGGTTCACCTGCGCGGTGGAGCCCGGCTCCCGGTCCGATATGAACGTGGTCTTCCGCACCGGCAGCGACGAGCTGGATGCCCAGTTCGTCAAGCAGAGCGTGGAGGCCGGCTTTACCAACCTGAAGGGCCACCGCAGCGTGGGCGGGATGCGCGCTTCCATTTACAACGCCATGCCCACCGAGGGCGTGGAGAAGCTGTGCGATTTTATCCGCGCGTTCGATCAAAACAATTGAAGGAGGAGGGACAACGATGTTCCGGATCAAGACGCTGAATAAGATTTCCCCGGCCGGGCTGTCCGTGCTGGATCAAACCCGCTTCTCCGTCAGCGGAGATGTGGAGAATGAGGACGGCATCCTCGTCCGTTCCGCCGACATGCACGAGTATCCCTTCCCCGACGCCCTGCGCTTCATCGCCCGGGCGGGGGCGGGCACCAATAATATCCCCATCGACCGCTGCTCCGAGGCGGGCGTCGTGGTCTTCAACACCCCCGGCGCCAACGCCAACGCCGTCAAGGAACTGGCCGTGTGCGCTCTGCTGCTGTCCTCCCGCAACGTGGTGGGCGGCTCCGCCTGGGTGCGGGAGCAGGCCGGCGCCGGAGCAGACGTGGAGAAAGTGGTGGAGAAGGGCAAGAGCCAGTTCGTGGGCCCGGAACTCTCCGGCAAGATGCTGGGCGTCATCGGCCTGGGCGCCATCGGCGTGCAGGTGGCCAATATCGCCACCAAGCTGGGCATGACCGTCTTCGGCTACGATCCCTTCCTGTCCGTAGACGCGGCGCTCTCTCTGTCCCGCCTGGTGCACCGGGCCATGGATCTGGAGACCATTTATAAAAACTGTGACTACATCACCATCCATGTTCCGCAGACCTCCGAGACCCGCGGGATGATCAACGAGGATTCCATCCATATGATGAAGGGCAACGTGCGCATCATCAACCTGGCCCGGGGCGGACTGGTCAACGACGACGACATGCTGGCCGCGCTGGAGTGCGGCAAGGTGGCGGCCTATGTCACCGACTTTCCCAACAACAAGATCCTCCAGGGCAAAAACGTCATCCCCATCCCCCATCTGGGCGCCTCCACCCCCGAGAGCGAGGAGAACTGCGCCGTCATGGCCGCCCAGCAGATGCGGGATTACCTGGAGAACGGCAACATCAAAAACTCCGTCAACCTGCCCACCCTGGTGCAGGAGTGGAGCGGCATCTCCCGCCTGTGCGTCATCCACCGCAACACCCCGGGCATCATCGCCCAGATCACCGGCGTGCTGTCCAAGGATGGGGTCAACGTGGAGAATATGACCAACAAGTCCAAGAAGGACTACGCCTACACTGTGGTGGATGTGGGCAGCCGGGTCAGCGACAGCGTCGCCAATGAGATCCGCGCCATTGACGGCGTGCTGCGGGTGCGCCTGCTCAACCACTGAAACGCAGCCGGACCGACCAGCCAAAACGCCCCGCGCGTCACTGACGCGCGGGGCGTTTTGGCTGGCCGGAAAAGGGCGCAAGACCTGTTCCGGCCGGGGAACGGGGCGTTGCGGCCACCGGTTTGGAGCGGGGCGGGCGCATGCGTTACAGGGCGCGGCCGCATAGGCGGTCGGTACATGCCGCACAGCCCAGGGCGGCGTTGGTCTGCTCCCAAAAGCGCTCCGGATGGAGATGAAACGCCGCTTCCCAGACCACAAACACCAGCAGGGCCAGAAAAAAGAGGCTCAGGGTGAAAAAGCCCGCCGCGAAGACGAAGGGACTGAACATCATCAGGTGGTCCCAATTGAAGATGCGGCAGGTAGCGCAGCAGCGGTTTTTCAGAAAGAAGATCCGGAAAGGGCAGAAGAAGAGCACACAGATCAGGTCGCATACATAAAAGCATACACAGAGCAGAAAAAGCTCTGCCTTTCCCAGCACCCGCGTACGGTAGAGCAGACCGACCGCCAGAGTGAGGAGCAGCCACAGCAGAAAGACCGCTCCGGCGGTCTGGTCGCTCTGGCGGACGAACGTGCGCAGGGCCGCCCGGTCCGGAGCGCGCCCGGTCGGGATACGGCAGCGGGAGAACTGCTTCTGGGAACCGAGCGCCATATGCCGGCGCAGGGGGAGCAGCTGGAGGACCATGTCGCCCGCCCAGACCAGCCAGAACAGGTGGAGCACGGAAAAACCGCGGAAAAAGGCCGCCCCGTCCAGAACGGCAAAGACCTCCGGCCGCAGCAGCCGCAGCAGCAGTGCGGCCAGAGCCGCGGCGATGCGGAAGGTCAGGCGGAACAGGTATTTCCTGCGCATGGATACGCGCGTTTTTGTTGCAGGAGTGGTCACGGAATTGATACACCCATTTCCTGATGAACTTCGAAGGCGTCTCCAGGGCGTTTTCACGCAGTCTGTGGGATCGACGCCTGCGCGCGGGGCCTGGCCGCAGCGCGGCAGGAATTTGACCGAAGGGCCGGACGAATACGCCTGCACCTGCAGATTTTAAAAATAGGATAGCACTTTTAGCGGCAAAAGACAATGCCGCAGCGCCGGAAGACCGGACCCAAAGCGCGGATGGTATTGCGTTTTGGACCGCGCGAGGATACAATACCCCTACGGGAAGGAGATGGGACGATGCAACTCAATGCCGCGGCGCGGGCCGCGTTTGACGCCATGAGCGAAGGCGTTACCATCATCGACATCGAAGGAAAGATCGTCTTCGGCAACCGGGCCTACCGCTCGTTTCTGAACAAAGAGGCCGGGGGCGATATCGGGGAGATCGAGGGCTACCGCCTGCGGGACCTGCGGCCGGGCGCCCGTCTGCCGGAGGTGCTGGAGGCGGGAAAGCCCATTCTTCACATTACCCGCAAGGAGATCGAGGATTTCTATTTTGTCAACATGTACCCGATTTATCAGAATGGCCTGCTGGTAGGCGGGCTCTCGGTCGTGACCTTTTTGGAGGACGCCTATCAGGCCCGGGAGGAGCTGGAGGCGATGGAAGCCCGCAGCCGTCAGGTGCTGCGCAGCATCAACCGCGCCAACGGAGCCCGTTATACGTTTGACGATATCGTGGCCGTGAGTCCCGCCGCCGTGCAGGCCAAGGAGCTGGCGCAGAAGATCGCCGCCACCGACGCCACCGTGCTGCTGGCCTCGGAAAGCGGCACCGGCAAGGAACTCTATGCGCAGGCCATTCACAATGCCAGCCCCCGGCAGGAGGGGGTCTTCGTGGCGATCAACTGCTCCAACTTCAACGCGCAGCTGCTGGACTCCGAGCTGTTCGGCTATGCGGAGGGGGCCTTTACCGGGGCGCGGAAGGGCGGCAAGGTGGGCCTGTTCGAGGCCGCCGACGGCGGCACCCTGTTCCTGGACGAGGTGTCTGAAATGGACATCAGCCTCCAGGCCAAGCTGCTGCGGGCCCTCCAGGAGCATCGGGTGCGTCCGGTCGGGGCGGTAAAGGAGACGGAGGTGGACGTGCGGGTCATCGCAGCCTGCAATGCCGACCTGCCGGAATACGTCCGCAGCGGCAAATTCCGCAAAGACCTGTACTACCGTTTGAACACCTTTCCCATCCGGATCCCGCCCCTGCGGGAGCGTCCGGGCGATGTCCCTGTCCTGGCCCAGGCCATTCTGGACGAGCTGTCCCACAAACTGCGCAGGAATTTTCATCTGTCGGTGGACGCCGCGGAGCGCCTGCGGGAGCACGACTGGCCGGGCAACGTGCGGGAACTGCGCAATGTTCTGGAGTTTTCCGCTTATCTTACCCCCTCGGGGCTGATCAGCGCCGACACGCTGCCCGGCGACCTGGGGCGCCGGGAGGACGGTGTGCCGCGCACGCTGGCCCAGCGGACCCGCGACTTTGAGAAGCGAACCATTCTGGCCCTGCTGGAACACAACGGGTCCTCGCTGGAGGGTAAGAAAAAAACCGCCAAGGAACTCGGTATTTCTCTGGCTACCCTCTACAACAAACTATCTGTTTTCTAAAAATTTAATGCTTCATAAACGTTTGTTTCTAAAGAATTAGAATTTTGTTCTATTTTTTAAGAATCCTTACAGTGTCAGCTTTCTTGCCTTTTCTACTCCCCGATTTGCATATCTTGTTCTGAAAATTTAGAATTCGTTTTGAACCCGGATATTTCCTCCACCCGTGTATCCATTGGGATTTCTAGCTTTTACAGCTTTTGTTTATGCTGCCTATTTTGGCATGCCGCTTGCTTCTGTTTCGGGTGTGTACACAAATTCCCGCTGTACGCAAACACGGTTGTTATACAAAGCGAGAGGGTATGCAACGTGTGGCTAAACAGCGGGCCACCGCCACAACACATAATTTTGGGGAGGTAGACCATGAAAGCAGCGTTAATGTTCATCCTGATCGTAGTAATATGTCTCATCGGTATTTTGGCAGGCAGAAAGGTAAAAAGTGCCGCCCAATGGGCAAACGGCGGTAAGAATCTGAACTGGGTAACTGTAGGTATCCTGCTGGTTACATTTCAAATTGGCGGGACTTCTACTATTGGTGCGACCCAGAATGGGTATACCCTGGGTATCGGCGGTGCATGGTATGGCATTGCCGGCACTGTAGCCATGATTCTGTCTATGTTCTTCATTACCCACCTGCGTAAATACATTACAGAAGACACCATTTCCAACTTCATGAAGAACCGCTATTCCTCCGGCATTAGCAACCTCTACTCCTATTCCTATCTGATTATGGGTTTTATCTACATTCCCATTCAGCTTTTCACCGTTACCACTGTATTCCGCACCATTATTCCTGCTCTGGACCTGACCTGGGCCTGCATCATCGGCCTGGTGTTGGCCATTTCTTATACTGTGGTCTCTGGTGTCAACGGTGCTAACTACGTCAGCAAGGTGGGTTGTATCCTGATGTATGTCGCCATGGCCATCGGCTTGGTGCTGGTAATGAACCAGACCGGCGGCTTTGCCACACTGACCAACACCCTGGACGCAAGCTACTTCAACCTCTTTACCATGCCCCCCAAGACCTGGTTTAGCTGGTTTCTGACCTGTTTTGTGGCCTTCCTCACCATGCAGGCCGCCATTCAGCCTTCCCTCATCGCTAAGGATGACGCTTCCGCCAGAAAGGGTATCTTTTTTGGTGCCGTACTCAACCTTCCATGCGGTTTCATCTGCGCTCTGCTGGGTATGGTGTGTATCGCCATGAACCTGGACGTGGGCGGCAGCAGTTCTCTAGCTTTCGCCACCGTTATTAACACTTACTGCCCAAACTGGCTCACCGCACTTATTTTTGCGTCCATTGCCCTGATTGTTATCTGTACCCTGGCCGGACAGCTGCTGGCCATCTGCACCATCATACGTCAGCTACTGTTGCCTGTTTATGAGAAGAGGCAGGTCTCCGAACGCACCCAGCTGACCTATACCCGGCTCATCGCTTTTGCATACGGATTTATCACCATTATCCCAACCTTTATGATCCAACAGTCTTTCCTCAATGAGCTGGTCACGGTACTCATAGCCTGCGTTACCGGTCCCATGTTCTTTGCCTTAGTAGCCGGAATGTTCTGGAAGAAAATGAATGCGAGGGCCGCAGGCTGGAGCATCGTTTCTGGCATTCTGGTGGGTATTGTCTGGGTTCTCACTGGTATGAGCGTCTCCTGGCACCCTGTCTATATCATTCTGCCGGTTTCTTCTCTGGTAGGTTTTGTGGTATGTAAGCTCACTGCAGGAAACACCATCCAGAAGACCTAACTCGTCTCTGTTATCCACCTAAAACTGCTTATCTGAGAAGAAAGGACCGAAACACCCATGAAATATGTGCTCGATCATACTGACAAGCCCTATGCCAAGCTGTTTGAAGATATTTCCGCTATTCCTCGGGGTAGCTTTAAGGAAGAAAAAATTGCCGATTTTGTGTGCAGCTTTGCCGAGAATTTGGGACTGGAATATACCCGGGATAGTGCCAACAATGTTGTAGTACGTAAGCCCGCTACACCCGGCTACGAGGCCCATGAGGTAGTTATGCTCCAAGGGCACATGGACATGATCTGGAACAAGCGCCCGGACAGCACATTTGACTTTGAGCACGAAGGCATTAAACTAAAGGTCACTGACGACGGTTATCTGATGGCAGAGGAGACCACCTGCGGCTCCGATGATGGCGTAGCCGTGGCTTATATGCTGGCCATTTTGCAGGACAAGAGCCTGAAGCACCCGGAATTAGAGTGTGTCTTTACCACGGCGGAGGAACCCGGTCTGTACGGCGTTCAGAAATTTGATTGCTCCCAGCTGAAGGCCCGGAAGTATGTTAGCATGGATGGCAACCTAGAGGGTACCAGCCTGCTCATTGCTGCCGGTGCCGCCAACGCCCGCTTCACTAAGCGCTTCCAGCGGGAAGTTCTGAAGGATGCAGCGGAGCTGGCCATCCAGGTTCACGGACTAACTGGAGCCCACGTCCAGTTTCAGGAGCGTCAACTGGCCAACGCCATTAAGACGGTGGTACGTATTGTCTATTACATCCGCAAAGAGGTGCCCTGCCGACTCATCAGTCTGAACGGCGGCAGCCAGACCACCATTCCCGTAGACTGCACCGCCCGCATAGCCTTGGCCCTTGAACACATGGACAAGGCCCGGGAGGTTGCACAGCGGGTGCTAGAAGAGGTTAAGTTTGAGCACAAGGAGAGCGACCCCAACATGACCCTCTCCCTCAGCGAGAAGGCCCATGCATCCCCCGCCATGCCGGAAGATGTCACAGACAAGGTGGTCACCCTGCTTCGTCTGCTCCCCGCAGGCCTGGTGGATACCAGCCTGGTCTTCCCCGGCCTGCCCATCTCTTCTTTCAGCCTAGAGACCATTGAGACCACAGATAGCTCTATCGGCTGGTTCTACCGCCCCACCAGCGCCATTACCTCCAAGATGCTAGATATGGATGAGCAAAGCCGACTGTTGGCCCAACTATTTGACGTGGAGTATCATGTAGAAAACTACTTCTACGGCCACAATGTAGAGGCTGGGACTCCCCTTTACAATGTGTTTGACCAAGTATGGTTCGAGCAGAATGGCGAGCATATCCGCCCCATTGGTGCCCACTATGGTAATGAGATTGGCTTTTTCCTGCGCAATATGCCTTGGCTGGATATGATTCTGCTAGTGGCCACTCATTATCAGGCCCACACTCCAGACGAAAAGCTGGATATAGCTTCCTTTGACCGTTGCTATCGCTGCTTGGTGGAGATTCTGAGGCGAGTCTAAGGCTCCGCCGAAGCACACAGTATTTCCTTTTAACCGTAGACCTCAGTCCATTGTTGCCGCGACTTTCAACAAGAAGGAGCAATTACCATGAAAACCATCCGCATCGGCAGCGGCGCCGGTTATGCCGGCGACCGTTTGGAGCCCTCTCTGGAGCTCATTGAGAAGGGCAATCTGGACTACATCAGCTACGAGTGCCTGGCCGAGCGCACCATCGCCATCGGCCAGCAGGCCAAGCTGAAAGACCCCGCCAAGGGCTATAACGGCCTTTTGGAGCACCGTATGGAGAAGGCGCTTCCCCTGGCCTGGGAGCACAAGGTGAAGGTCATTACCAACATGGGCTCCGCCAACCCCCAGGCGGCGGCCCGAAAGTGTGTGGAGATCGCCCACCGGCACGGCCTGACCGGGATGAAGATCGCCTGCGTCACCGGAGACGACCTGCTGCCCGTCATCGACAAATACAGGGATGCCGAGGTGTGGGAGACCCATGAGCCCCTGTCCAAGCTGCCCGGCGAGATCGTCTCCGCCAACGCCTACATGGGCGTGGAGGGGATCCTGAAGGCGCTGAATATGGGCGCCGACGTGGTCATCACCGGCCGTGTGTCCGACCCGGCCATCTTCCTGGCGCCCATCATCCATGAATTCGGCTGGTCCCTGGAGGACTGGGACAAGCTGGGCAAGGGCACGATGATCGGCCACCTGCTGGAGTGCGGCGGGCAGGTCACCGGCGGCTACTACGCCGAGCCGGGCAAAAAGGACGTGCCCGGCGTGGGCCATCTGGGCTTCCCCATCATCGAGGTATCCGAGGACGCTTCCTTCTTCGTCACCAAGGTGCCCGGGGCGGGCGGCATGGTCACCCCCGACACCTGCGCCGAGCAGATCTGCTACGAGATCCACGACCCCGAGGTCTACCTGACCCCCGACGTGGTGGCCAACTTCAAGCAGGTCAAGTTCACCCAGACCGCTCCCGACGTGGTGAAGGCGGAAGGCGCCACCGGAAAACCCAAGACGGAGACCTTCAAATGCTCCATCGGGTATAAGGATTGTTTCATCGGCGACGGCGAGATCAGCTACGGCGGCCCCGGTTGTGTGGAGCGTGCCAAGCTGGCCCTGGAGATCGTCAAGGAGCGGCTGGAGCTGGTGGCCGCCGGTAAGTTCGACGAGCTGAAGTTCGACCTCATCGGCTGCAACAGCCTGTATTGGAACCCGGACTACAAGTATAACGAAGCGCCCTCCGAGGTGCGGGTCCGTGTGGCCGGCCGGGCCAAGACCAAAGCGGACGCCGATCTGATCGGCAACGAAGTGGAGGCGCTCTATACCAACGGCCCCGCAGGCGGCTGCGGCGCTGTGAAGCGGACCCGCGACATCGTCTCCGTGGCCTCCATCCTGGTCAGCCGCTACGATGTGAAGCCGCAGGCCGAGCTTTTTGAAGTCTGATCGGGACAGAAAGGAAGGATGCATCATGAAACTCTGGGATATCGCGCATTCCCGTACCGGTGACAAGGGCAACATCTCCAACGTGTCCCTGATCGCCTATGACGGCAAGGATTATGAGATGCTCAAGGAGAAGGTCACCGCCGAGCGGGTGAAGGAGCACTTCAAGGGCATCGTCAAGGGCGAAGTGGTCCGCTATGAGCTGCCCAACATCCACGCGCTCAACTTCGTCATGTACGCCGCCCTGGGCGGCGGCGTGACCCGCTCCCTGTCCGTGGATATGCACGGCAAGGGCCTGAGCTCGTACCTGCTGGATCTGGACATCTGAACGGGATCGGCTGCCCCTTCCCGCAGCCCTTCCCGATCCGCCCCAAACGATGGGCCGCAAGACCGCCGCGGGGCTCCGGAATCAATCCGGAGCCCCGCGGCGGTTTTGACCGATGGAGCAAACCTGAGCGGACGCTTATGCGTCCACCACTTCGCCCCGCAGCACGGTATGGGACGAAACGGTCAGCTGGCCGTCCACACAGTCTACGGTGAGGGTCTCGCCGGGAGCGGCCTCGTCGGCAATGATCCTGCGGCTGATGAGCGTCTCCACCGTATGCTGCACGAAGCGGCGCAGGGGCCGGGCACCGAAGGCGGGGTCGTAGGCGCTGTCGATGATGAAGCGCCGGGCGCTGTCGGTAAGGGTCACGGTGAGCTGTTTCTCCGCCAGGCGGCCGTTGAGCTCGGCTGTCAGCAGGTCGATGATGCGGGTGATGTTCTCCTTGGTCAGGGGTTTATAGAAAACGATCTCGTCCAACCGGTTCAAAAACTCGGGACGGAAGGAGTGATGCAGCAATTCCGTGACGGCCTTCCGGGCCGCTTCGGTAATTTCCCCGCCGGCGTCGATGCCGTCCAGCAGATACTGGGAGCCCAGGTTGGACGTCAGGATGATGATGGTATTCTTGAAGTCCACCGTGCGGCCCTGGCTGTCTGTGATACGCCCGTCGTCCAGGACCTGGAGCAGTACGTTGAACACGTCGGGGTGGGCCTTCTCCACTTCGTCGAACAGCACCACGGAATAGGGATGGCGGCGCACCGCCTCGGTGAGCTGGCCGCCCTCCTCGTAGCCCACGTATCCCGGAGGGGCGCCAATGAGCCGGGAGACGCTGAACTTCTCCATATATTCGCTCATGTCGATGCGCACCAGGTTCTTCTCACTGTCGAACAGAGCTTCGGCCAGAGCCTTGGCCAGTTCCGTCTTGCCTACGCCGGTAGGGCCCAGGAACAGGAAGGAGCCGATGGGGCGGTCCGGGTCGGCGATCCCCGCCCGGGAGCGGAGGATGGCCTCGCTGACCAGGCGCACGGCCTCGTCCTGACCCACGACCCGCCGGTGGAGGATGTCCTCCAGGTGGAGCAGCTTCTCCCGCTCGCCCTCCATCAGCTTGGCCACCGGGATGCCGGTCCAGCGCTCGATGATGCGGGCGATCTCTTCCTCCGTGACCTTATCCCGCAGCAGGGAGCGGGCTCTGCCCTCGTTGGCGATGGCCTCTTCGGCCTCCAGCTGCTTTTTCAGCTCGGGAATCCTGCCGTACTGCAGCTCCGCGGCCCGGTTCAGGTCGTACTCCCGCTGGGCCTTCTCCAGCGCGGCGTTGGCGGCCTCCAGCTCCTCGCGGAGCTTCTGGACCTTGCCGATGGCGTTTTTTTCGTTTTCCCACTGGGCCTTCTTGGCGTTGAACTCGTCCCGCAGTTCGGCCAGCTCCTTCCGGATCTCGGACAGATGCTCCTGGGACAGGGTATCATCCTCTTTTTTCAGGGCGGCCTCTTCGATTTCGTGCTGGATGATCTTCCGCTGGATCACGTCCAGCTCGGTGGGCATGGAGTCAATTTCGGTGCGGATCATGGCGCAGGCCTCATCGATCAGGTCAATGGCCTTATCGGGCAGGAAGCGGTCGGTGATATAGCGGTTGGAGAGGGTGGCGGCGGCGATGATGGCGCCGTCCTGGATCTTCACGCCGTGATAGACCTCGTAGCGCTCCTTCAGGCCGCGGAGGATGGCGATGGTGTCCTCCACCGTGGGCTCGTTCACCAGGACGGGCTGGAAGCGCCGCTCCAGCGCCGCGTCCTTCTCGATATACTGGCGGTATTCGTTGAGGGTGGTGGCGCCGATGCAGTGCAGCTCGCCCCGGGCCAGCATGGGCTTGAGCAGATTGCCCGCGTCCATGGCGCCCTCGGTCTTGCCGGCCCCCACGATGGTGTGCAGCTCGTCGATGAACAGGACGATGCGGCCTTCCGATTTTTTGACCTCGTTCAAAACGGCCTTCAGGCGCTCTTCAAACTCGCCCCGGTACTTGGCGCCCGCAATCAGGGAGCCCATATCCAGGGCAAAGATGGTCTTGTCCTTCAAAGAAGCGGGCACGTCGCCCTTCACGATGCGCTGGGCCAGCCCTTCGGCGATGGCGGTCTTGCCGACGCCGGGCTCGCCGATGAGCACGGGGTTGTTCTTGCTCTTGCGGGAGAGGATGCGGATGACGTTACGGATCTCGTCGTCCCGGCCGATGACCGGGTCCAGCTTGCTGCTCCGGGCCCGCTCCACCAGGTCGGAACCGTACTTTTTCAGCGCGTCATAGGTCTCCTCCGGATGGTCGGAAGTGACCCGCTGGTTGCCCCGGACATTGGTCAGCGCCTGAAGGACGCCCTCCCGGGTGACGTTATAGGTGCGGAAGAGCTCCTTGAGCGCCCGGTCGGCGGTATCGACCAGCGCCAGCAGCAAATGCTCCACCGAGACGTATTCATCCTTCATGCCGGCGGCGATGGACTCGGCCGTGCTCAAAGCTTTGTCGACCCCGGCGGAGACGTAGAGCTTGCCCTGCTCCCGGCCGGAACCGGAGACCCGGGGCAGTTTTTCCACCTCCGCTTTGACCGCGGCGGTGAGGGAGGGGACCGTGAGGCCCAGATTGCCCAGCAGCTGCGGGATCAGGCCGCCCTCATCGGCGAGCAGCGCGAGCAGAAGATGCGCCTGCTCGATCTGCTGGTTGCCGTATTCGGTGGTCAGAGCCTGGGCGTTCTGTACGGCCTCCAGGGATTTTTGGGTATAGTTCTGCGCGTTCATATCGCGTCACGTCCTTTCGAAAAACGAAATTGAAAAAACCGGAAACGGGGCGCCGGCCACCGGCCGGCGCCCCGTTTCCGTAAGGTTCCGGTTGGGGATAGCGCGCAACAGGTTACTCGATGGCGATCCGGCGGCTTTCCGGCACGGCGGGAACCGTCTTGGGCAGGGTCAGCTCCAGAATGCCGCTTTTATAGGCGGCGGTGATGGCGGTCTCATCGATGCCGGTGATATCGAAGGAACGGGTGAAGCAGCCGTACCGGCGCTCCCGGCGGATGTAGCTGCCCTTGCCGTCCTTCTGGTCGCTGTGCTCCTGATGGGCGGCGGTGATGGTCAGGATACCGTCCTTCACGTCCAGGGAGATATCCTCCTTCTCAAAGCCGGGCAGCTCCGCCTCCAGGACGAATTTGTCGCCGTCGTCGCGGATGTCGGTGCGGAAGGCGGGCAGACTGGCATTGCTGCTGCGGAAGAAATTGCGGGTGAAGTTATCAAAGGTGTCAAACAGATTGTCGTCGCTGCGTTCGAAAGGAAGCATACCAAACATAAAAAACTCTCCTTTTCCAGTTGATTTGTTGGGAAAATAGATTAGCAAATAATTGAATCAAGTGCTAAACACGAAACAAAAGCATGGCGTTCAACCTCTTTCCGGGGCCATACGGCCCGCTGAATCTCTTTTTCTGATGTTTAGTATAGGGCCGTTTTGTGAACAAATATACACGTAATTGTGGCCAAATTGTAAACATTAGCACTCGTAGTTGAAGAGTGCTAACGGAAAGACGCCCTTTACGCGGCGAAGGAAAAGGGGTATAATCGGCTGGACTGCGTACAAAAGGTGGCGAATCATGCGATGAAACGAACCAATGACCTGGGCCGTGATCCTGTGTTCCCGCTGGTGTGCCGGCTGGCCATTCCAACCATGCTGGCCCAGCTGGTCAGCGTGCTTTACAGCATCGTGGACCGGATCTACATCGGCAATCTCCCGGTCATCGGGGACCTGGCCCTGGCAGGCGTGGGGGTATGCGGCCCCATCGTGACCCTGCTCTCCTCCTTTGCCACCCTGGTGGGGCTGGGAGGCGCGCCCATTCTGGCCATGCGTATGGGGGAGGGCAATCCCAAACAGGCGGGGCGGGTCCTGTCCAACTGCTTTTTGATGCTTCTGGCGCTCTCCGGCGCCCTCACGGCCCTGTTCCTGCTGAGCAAGGAGCAGCTGCTGCTGTGGTTCGGGGCCAGCGCGGATACCTTCGGCTATGCGGACACCTATCTGACGATCTACACCGCAGGCACCTTTTTTGCCCTGATGGCGGCGGGGATGAACAGCTTCCTCATCGCCCAGGGGTTCTCCGGTCTTGGGATGGCCACAGTGGTGCTGGGGGCGGTGCTCAATATCGTACTGGACCCGCTCTTTATGTTTGGACTGGATTTGGGCGTGGCCGGTGCGGCCCTGGCCACGGTGCTCTCCCAGATGGCCTCCTGCGGTTTCGTGCTGACCGCCCTGCTGCGGCCGAAGATGCCCGTCCCCCTGCGCTGGGGGGGCTTTTCCCGGTCCATCATGCTGCGTGTGCTGGCGTTCGGATTGTCGCCCTTCCTCATCATCGCCACCGACAGCATCCTGCTCATCGTCCTGAATACGGTGCTCCAGCGCTACGGCGGGGCCGAGCTGGGGGACGCCCTTATTACCTGCGCCACCATCGTGCAGAGCTATCTGCTGCTCATCACCATGCCCATGGGCGGCCTGACCCTGGGCACCCAGCCGGTGATCAGCTTCAACTACGGCGCGGCCAGAGCCGACCGGATCCGGCAGGCAATGAAGTCGATCGTGGGGCTGTGCCTGGCATTCTGTGTGGGGATGACGCTTGTGACCCACACGCTGTCCCCGTATTTTGTCCGGCTGTTTACCCAAAGCCCGGAGCTGATCGAACGCTCGGTGCGGTATATCAAGATGTTCACCGCCATGATCATCCCGCTGGCCGTCCAGTATCCTCTGGTGGATGAGACCACCGCTCTGGGCCAGGTACGGCTGGCCCTGTTCTGCTCCCTGTTCCGCAAGTCGGTCTTCCTGGCGGGGCTGCTGCTGCTGCCCGCCCTGTTTTCGGCGGAAGCGACCTTCCTGTCCGAGCCCATTGCCGACGCTGTGGCCGCGAGCGTCACCACCTGCCTGTTCCTGCGCATCATCCCCAAGGTGCTGGAGCGGCGCGTCCGTGAAGCCGGGGCAGACCCGGCGCCCCGGCCCTGAAATGAGACAAGCGGCCCGGCGCATCAGCGCCGGGCCGCTTTCCAATGGATGTAACAGGGATCAGGGTTCTTTCCGCTGGCACTTCTTGCGCGTTACGCAGGTGCCCTCAGCAATGGCCACTACGATGGGCTCGTCCAGGAAATCGGCGGCGGAGTCGCTGATGTCGGGGCGGGGAACGGCCACCTTGCGGGCCTCGAACTTCATCTTGCGGGAGGTATTGCCGATGTGGGTGATCTCGCCGTAGGCCTCGATAAAATCACCGGCATACACGGGCGCCTTGAACTCGATGTTGTTATATGCGCAGAACAGGCCCTCGTCGCCGTCGCACTTGATCAGCAGCTCGGTGGCTACATCGCCGAACAGGTGCACCATGTGGGCACCGTCCACCAGATTGCCGCCGTAGTGGGCGTCCTTTGCAGACATGCGCAGACGAATCATAGAGGTGTATTTCTTCTCATCCATGTCGATCCACTCCTACTAAAATATTTTTTGCAGGAATTCTTGCCTTCCCTATTCTACGTCTTTCCGAAGGGGTTGTCAACCGGGGAAATTCGTGCTACAATGCGCTTATCCGCTTTAAAGCGCAAAAGCGCCTGAGGGGAAAGAGAAGCAAGGGAGCTTAAAGTATGGTTTCGGAACATATGGTAAAGCTGGGGATGAACCGCAACATCATGCGGGAGATCTTCGAGCATGGAAAGCGCCGGGCCAAGGTCGTGGGCGCGGGGAACGTATTGGACTTTTCCCTGGGCAACCCCAGCGTGCCGCCCCCGGCCAAGGTGAACGACACCATCCGGGCCGTGTTGGACGGGCCGTTGCACGACAGTGTCCACGCCTATACCAGCGCCCCTGGCGACCAGGGCTGCCGGGACGCGATCGCCGCCTCGCTGACCCACCGCTTCGGGGTGTTCTGCACGGGGGACGAGCTGTATCTGACCGTGGGCGCCGCCGCCGCCCTGTGCTGCTGCCTGTTCGGCCTGCATACGCCGGGGGATGAGTTTATCGTCATCGTGCCTTATTTCACCGAATACCGGGTATTCATCGAGAGCGCCGGGGCGAAAGCGGTGGAGGTTCCCGCCGCGCCCGGCACCTTTGATCTGGACCTGGCCGCCATCGAGGCCGCCATCGGGCCCAATACGAAAGGCATCCTGATCAATTCGCCCAATAACCCCGCGGGCGTGGTCTATCCCGCCGCCACCATCCGGGGGCTGGCTGATCTGCTGCACCGCAAAAGCAGCGAGTTTGGAAATCCCATTTACCTGATCTCCGACGAACCCTACCGGGAGGTGGTCTACGACGGGGTGGAGGTACCCTGGCTGCCCGCCTATTATGAGAACACTCTGGTGTGCTACTCCTACAGCAAGTGCCTCTCCCTGCCCGGCGAACGCATCGGCTATGTGCTGGTGCCCCAGAGCGTGGAGGACTGGGCCCGCGTGTACGCCGCCGTGGCCGGCGCCGGGCGGGGCATTGGGTACATCAACGCGCCCAGCCTGTTCCAGCATGTGGCGGCCGCCTGTGACGGCCTGACCGCCGATCTGAGCGTCTATGAGACCAACCGCAACCGGCTCTACCGCGGGCTGACGGAGATGGGGTATACCTGCGTCAAGCCGGACGGCACCTTCTATTTGATCTTCCAGGCCCCGGACCTGGATTCCATGGCCTTTTCCAAGCGGGCCATGAAGTATGACCTGCTGGTGGCGCCGACCGACACCTTCGGCTGCCCCGGTTATCTTCGGGTGGCCTTCTGCGTGGATACCGGACGGGTGGAAAAGGCCCTGCCGGTCTTCCGCAGGCTGGCCCAGGAGTACGGATTGTGCAAATGAGCAGAGAACTCCCCGCGGGCGGCGCCAGCCGCCCGCGGGGAGTTCTCTGCCTTCAGGCGATTTTCAGGTGCGCACGCTTGAGGGCGGCGCGGATGACCAGGCACAGGGGCGGGGCGATGAGGATGGCCACGGCGGCGTTGAACAGGGAGGCGGGGACCTTCAGCGGCAGGATGCCCACGGCAACGGCAGGCGGAAGCCCCTCCACCAGCAGGCCGTCGTATGCGAAGCACTTGAAAAAGTAGAGCACGTAATAGGCGATGCAGCCGCATACCGCGCCGGCCAGACAACGGGGATAGCGGGGAGCCTCCCGATGGGCGGCGCTGCGCAGGACCCAACCGGCCGCCAGGCCCATGATCCCCTTGGTGAGAAAGGTGATCCAGCACTCGGCGGCAAAAAGAGGGTTGGTCAGGTCGTACAGGGCGGAGCCCAGACCGGAGGCCAGCCCGCCTGCAGGGCCCAGCAGCAGGCCGGACAGACAGCACATGATATTGGCCAGGGTAAAAGAGGTTTTGCCGCCGATGGCAATGGGCAGGATGATGCGCAGATAATTGCTGACAAAGACCAGAGCGGTCATCATTCCCAGGACAGCCAGAGAAACGGCGCTCATGCGGCGATTTTTCATGACGAAGCACTTCCCATCTCAATTCTTCGGACCCCATTATATCCGGGAACTGACTATACTTCAAATGCCAGATTTTAAAAATATAATAAGGTCAGAAAAGGTTGGAATGCGGAAGAAGCGACCGGCGTGCGGAGGAACACAGCGAGTGCCCTGCCTGTACAGGCAGGGCACTCGCTGAAAACCGGAAGCGCGCGGCCGCCGCTTTGGGCCGGGCCGGATCAATACCGTCCAAAGTCGCCGGAGCGGCCCTCGGTCACGTCGGCGCCGAACTCGTAATCCTTGCCGGGCAGGATGGCGTTGAGCGCGATGCCGGCAATGGCGGCGATGGCCAGGTTGGTCAGGGTCACATGGGCCTCGCCGATGGAGAAGGTGATACCGCTGGAAAAGCCCAGACCGCACACCAGGATGACGGCGGCGATGATCAGGTTGCGGGAGTTGGTGAAGTCCACCCGGTTTTCCACCACGTTGCGTACGCCGATGGCGGAGATCATGCCGTAGAGGATGAAGGATACGCCGCCGATGATGGCGGTGGGGATGGAGTTGACCAGGGCGGCGAAGGCGGGGGAGAAGGACAGGATCACCGCGTAAAGGGCGGCCAGACGGACCACCTTGGGATCATACACGCGGGAGAGGACCAGAACACCGGTGTTTTCCCCGTAAGTGGTGTTGGCGGGGCCGCCGAACAGGCCGGCCAGGGAGGTGGCGATACCGTCCCCGATGAGGGTGCGGTGCAGGCCGGGGTCCTGAATGAAGTTTTGGCCCACGGTGGCGGAGATGGCGGACATATCGCCGATGTGCTCCATCATGGCGGCGATGGCGATGGGAGCCATGACCAGGATGGAGGTCACGTCAAACTTGGCGATCGAGCCGCCGAAGTCGGTGATGAAGGGCTGGAAGCCAAGGATCCGGGAGGCCGCCACGGAGGAGAAGTCCATCAGAGGCACCACCTCGCCGGCGGCATTGAGGGCGGTGGCGCCCATGGCGCTGGCGATCACGGCCACGAGATAGGGGACCACCACACCCAGGAGGATGGGGATGATCTTGATCATGCCGCGGCCCCAGATGTTGCAGACCACGATGACCGCGATGGACAGGATGGCCAGCCACCAGCAGGAGGAGGCGTTGGTCACGGCGGAGGGGGCCAGGTTCAGGCCGATGAGGATGATGATGGGGCCGGTGACCACAGGGGGGAGAAAGCGCATGACCCGCTTGACGCCCACCAGCTTGATAATGGCGGCCAGGATGACGTACAGCAATCCGGCGACCACGATGCCGCCGCAGGCATATTGAAGCTTGACGGCCGGGTCCATTCCGGCGTATTTGCCGGTGTCCAGGGCCGCCACGGCGGCAAAGCCGCCCAGATAGGCGAAGGAGGAGCCCAAGAAGGCGGGCACCTTCATTTTCGTGCAGACGTGGAAGAACAGAGTGCCGATTCCGGCGAAGAACAGAGTGGTCTGGATGGACAGGGGCAGGCCGTAGCCCTGGACCAGAATGGGGACCAGGACGGTGGCGCCGAACATGGCGAACATGTGCTGAAGGCCCAGAATGAGCATCCTGGGCAGGCCCAGCCGGCGGGCGTCATAGATCGGTTCGCTTCCGGTGATGTGTTTCTTTCCCATAGTTTTCTCCTCTCTCATATCCCGTGGACGGCGCTTGTGCAGAAAAAAAGCAATCACCCTTCCCAAAGGAAAAGCAATTGCCCATCAAACGGAACAAAACGCGGGGAAAACGGGAAACAGTTTCATACACACTGCAGTCCTGTTCACGTCTGCCCGCCTCCGTCCACTCTAAAGTCTGCTCTATACTAGCAGAAATCGCGCGATATGGCAAGGGGAAATTTGCGGGATTTGTTACTTTACCAAAAGAAAGCGCGAAAGCGGGGGCGGGGTTGGAGCTTCTGCGGATTGACAGGGTCCGTGCCGGTCCGGTAAAATTGAATTTACCATTTGTTTTACTAAGGTAAGGTGAACGCCCTATGAAAAAGCCCTTCGTTACGCTGGAGCAGCTCCAAGGCATCACGCAGGCCTATCCCACGCCCTTTCACCTCTATGATGAGAAGGGAATCCGGGAGAACGCCCGACGGCTGAAGGAAGCGTTTGCGTGGAACCCGGGGTACCGGGAGTATTTTGCCGTCAAGGCCACGCCCACCCCCGCGATCCTGAAGCTGCTGCGGGAGGAGGGGTGCGGCGTGGACTGCTCCTCGCTCACCGAACTGATGCTGGCGGAGAAATGCGGCTTTTCCGGCCGTGAGATCATGTTCTCCTCCAATGAGACCCCGGCGGAGGAGTTTGCGCTGGCGGCCCGGCTGGGCGCCACCATCAATCTGGACGATTTCACCCACATCGACTTTTTGAAGCAGACCATCGGCTTTATCCCGGAGACCATCTCCTGCCGCTTTAATCCGGGCGGCGTGTTCCGCCTGGGGGAGAGCAAGGAGGGCTTCCAGGTCATGGATACGCCGGGGGATTCCAAGTACGGTTTTACCCGGGAACAGCTCTTTGAGGGATTTCGAACGCTCAGGAGCATGGGGGCCAAGCGCTTCGGGCTCCATGCGTTTCTGGCCTCCAATACCTTGTCCAACGAGTATTACCCGGCCCTGGCCGCCATCCTGTTCCGGCTGGCGGTGGAGCTGCGGGATCAGACGGGGGCCGACGTGAGGTTCATCAACCTCTCCGGCGGCGTGGGCATTCCGTACCGCCCCGACCAGAGCGAGAACGACATTGCGGTCATTGGCGCAGGCGTGCGGAAGGCCTATGAAGAGATCCTGGTGCCTGCGGGGATGGGGGACGTGGCCCTCTGCACCGAACTGGGCCGCTTCCTGCTGGGGCCCTACGGGTGCCTGGTCACCCGCGCGATCCACGCCAAGCACACCTATAAGGAGTATATCGGCGTGGACGCCTGCGCCGCCAACCTGATGCGCCCCGCCATTTACGGGGCGTACCACCACATCACCGTCATGGGCAAGGAGGACGCGCCCTGCGACCATAAGTACGACGTGGTGGGCTCCCTGTGTGAAAACTGCGACAAATTCGCCGTGGACCGTATGCTCCCCCGGATCGACAGGGGGGATCTGCTGGTCATCCATGATACCGGCGCGCACGGATTTTCCATGGGCTATAACTACAACGGCAAGCTCCGCTCGGCGGAGCTTCTGCTCCAGGCCGGCGGCGGGGTACGGCTGATCCGCCGGGCCGAGACTCCGGAGGACTATTTTGCCACGATGGTGTTTGAATGAGTGACGGGCAGCAGCGCCGGGAAGGGCGATGCCGCCCGGCGGGAACAGGGGCGCCGGCAGGCGTGCCGCCCCTGTTCTTACCGATTTCTGTGGACGCAAGGGCGGGCGGGGAGACCTGCCTGAAAGGGTGGGCTATGGGCGCATGACTCTTATTTCAGCCGTGCCAGCAGCCGTTCCAGCAGGCCGCGGCGGCGCTCTTGGGAAACAGGCGGGTGGGCGGCGGCCTCTTGAGCCTGCGTCACGGCCTCGGCCATCATGGTCGCCTGAGCGTCCAGGACGGGCGCTGCTTCGGGTCTCGGGATGGGGGAATAGCTCCCGTCGGGACCCAGCAGCCGGGCTTTTGCATTGTCGGTACAGAGCAGGGTGATATAATGGGCGATCTGCCGCCGGATGGCCGGGTCGAGGACGGGGCAGGCGATCTCCACCCGCCGTTCGGTATTGCGGGTCATAAAATCGGCCGAGCCGATATACATACTGGCGTCCTCGCCCGTACCGAAGGCAAACACGCGGGGATGCTCCAGAAAGCGCCCCACGACGGAAAAGATCCGGATATGGTCGGTCAGGCCGCTCACGCCGGGGCGCAGACAGCAGATGCCCCGTACGTTCATCACCACCTCTACGCCCGCCTGGCTGGCTTCGGCCAGCTTGTCGATGAGCTGGCGGTCGGTCACGGAGTTGACCTTGATGAAAATGTGGGCGGGGATCCCCTGACGGGCCTTGGCGATCTCCTCCTCCATCTTTTCCAGCAGCCTGGGCTTGAGGCTGCTGGGCGCCGCCAACAGGTGGTGATACGTGCCCTCCAGGTTGGATGTGGCCATGTTCTGGAAGAAGGACGCCGCGTCGGCGCCGACGGCGCTCTGGGCGGTCATCAGACAGAAGTCGGTGTAGAGCCTGGCCGTCTTCTCATTGTAGTTGCCCGTACCGATCTGAGTGATGTATTGGATGTGGGAGCGCTCCCGCCGGGTGATCAGACAGATCTTGGAGTGGACCTTGTATCCCTCAAAGCCGTAGAGCACCGTGCACCCGGCCTCCTCCAGCCGCTCTGCCCAGGCGATGTTGTTCTGCTCATCGAACCGTGCCCGCAGCTCCATGAGGACCGTCACATCCTTCCCGTTCTCTGCGGCGGCGGCCAGGTACTCCACCAGCTTGGCGGTAGAAGAGAGCCGGTAGATGGTGATCTTGATGGAGAGCACCGCGGGGTCGGCGGCGGCTTCCTTTACCAGCTTTAAAAAGGGCTCCATCGTATGGAAGGGGTAGTAGAGCAGCACGTCCCGCCGGAGGATCTGCGGGATCAGCGGCTCGCCCTTCACCAGCTCCCGGGGCCACTGGGGCGTGTACTTGGGATAGCACAGCGCGGCGACGGTCTCCGGCGGCAGGAGCGTCTCCAGCGCGTACACGTAGCCCAGCGCCAAAGGGGCGCGGGAGGAGAAGACCTGGGCGGGGGACAGCTCCAGCCGGCGGCAGAGGAAGTCGGTCAGGGCCTGGCCCGCTTCGCCCTGGATCTCCAGACGGACGGGGGAGAGGCGTGCGCGCTTTTTCAGCACCTTCTGCATGTGTACCCGAAAGTCCTCGCCCACGTCGTAATCCTCGTCCTCCGGGCTGATATCGGCGTTGCGGGTAACGGCCACGACGCATTTGGACTCCACCTCGTAGGTATCAAAGAGCGTTTCGGCATAAAACAGGACCACCTGCTCCGTAAGCACATAGCGTACGCCCCGCTCCTCCAGACGCAGGAAGGGAGGAAGCGCCCTCGGTATGGGCACCAGCCCGAAGCAGGACTGACCCTCCCGCCGGAGGGAGAGCGCCACCGTCAGGGCCTTGGAAGGCAGGTGGGGGAAGGGATGATGGGCGTCCACCACCATGGGAGAGAGCACCGGAGCCACATAATCCCGAAACCAGCGCTCCACCTGCTTGCGGCCCTTCACGTCCAGTTCCTCCACGCCCAGGCTGCAGATATTGCAGGAGCGCAGGCGCGTCTCCAGCTGTGCGAAGGTCTTGTCCCGGCGCTTGTAAAGGGGCGGTACCGCCCGGCACACAGCCTGGAGCTGTTCGGTGGGGGTCAGGCCGCTCTTGCTGTCCACATGCGCCTGCCTGGAAAGGGTCATGTCGTAAATGGAGCCGACCCGGATCATGAAAAATTCGTCCAGATTGCTGGTAAAGATGGCGGCGAACTTCAGCCGTTCAAACAGCGGCACGGATTCGTCGGTGGCCTCTTCCAGCACGCGTTCGTTGAATTTCAGCCAGGAGAGCTCCCGCTCCTGGGTATAGCGCGTATCCACGGCTTTAGTCATGCTGCGTTACCCCCATCACACGGTTCATAAGATAACCCTCCCGCACGCCGCAGGCGCTCACCGAGACGGTCTCGACCCCATAGGACTTCATCACGGCGTTGAGAATGATGAGGCCCGGCAGAATGGTATGCACCCGGTCGGGCGCGGAGCGCAGGATCTGCCGAAGCGTGTCCCGGTCCCCTTTTTTCAGCCCCTTGTAAAGGGTCTGCAGCTCTCCGGCGGGGATGATCCGGTTGTCCGGGTCCGTTCCGGCCAGGTCGTTGCACAGCTTGGCGGCGGCCCGTATGGTGCCGCCCACGCCGGTCAGGTGCCTGCACCGGACCTTGGCGGTCCTGGCGCGCTCCAGCTCGGCCTCCACCTGCTCCCGAATGGCGCGGCGCTCCTCCCGGGTGGGGAAGAGGCCCGCCACATACCTGGTGTACAGGGACAAGGAACCCATGGGAAGCGAGCAGCCGGAAGAGATGCGTCCGCCGTCATAGGCCACAAGCTCCGTCGAGCCGCCGCCGATGTCGGTCAGCAGGCCGGAAGAAGCGCCGCCTCCCGCGGCGGCGCCCTGGAAGGAAAGCGCGGCCTCGTCCGCGCCGGAGAGGACCTCCACGGTCAGGCCGGTCACCTCCCGTATGGTCTGCACAGCGTCCTCGGTGTTGACAATGTTGCGCAGAGAGGCGGTGCCGAAGACGTACAGGTCATGGAGGCCGAAGTTATCCAGCAGGGCGCGGAACCCGGCCAGCGTCCGGCAGGCCACCAGGATGCCGCTGTCGGAGAGCGCGCCGTCCTTGATATAGCCTGCCAGCCCGGCCATCACTTTTTTGTTCAGCAGCAGCTTGAACTGCGTCCCCTCCCAGCGGTAGATGGACAGCCGGATGGTGTTGGAGCCTACGTCCGCAATGCCGCATTTCATGGAAAGCACCTCGCTTTGTTCGGATTGGTTTGCATTCGCCTTAGTTTACGCGCTTTCCGGGCGGATATCAATGGGATTTACGAAAGCTTTACATGGGATCCGTGTCCGTATCCGCCGCGGCGCCGGCCTCCAGGCAGCAGGCTTCCTGTGCCGCGCGCCGGGCGGCGATCAGCGCCAGATTGTCCCCCAGCACGGTGAAAAAGGCCGCCAGTACGCCCAGCTCATCGTTGGACCGGTCCTGGGCCAGCTGGAAGGATACCAGCGCGGCGATGACCAGAAGCGCTTCTCCGGAAGGGCCCGATGTACATGCCATTTCGCCACCTCCTCTGCCCATTTTACGGCGAAAGCCGCCAAAGGTGCCGGTGGACGGGCGGGAAGCGCTGTGGTATAATAGCCGCGATACGGCTGCTATACCGCTTTGACCGGCACGGTTCGCGCCCGCCCTGCGGCCTTCCGCCGCGAAGGGGGCCGGATACCGAGAAGCGCCCCGCATTTCGCGGTATCCCGGCGGCGTTAGCGCCTGTTTCAAAACCGAAACGGCGTCGGATGACGGCCGTTTTGCCGTTGTGCGCCCCAATGGCCGCCGGTTTGGCGGACGACGAAGACGAGCGGGAGGAGTTTTTATGGAATACCGTACTTGGCCGGCGCTGGATGCCAGGGTCTCCCTGTTGGGCTTCGGCTGCATGCGCTTTCCCACGGACGATGCGGGATGCGTACAGGAGGACGCTGCCGCCGCCATGCTCCGCCGGGCGCTGGAGGCGGGGGTCAATTACATCGACACCGCCTATTTTTATCATGAGGAGCAGAGCGAGCGCGTCCTGGGCCGCGTCCTGGCGGACGTGCCCCGGGAGCGCTATTACCTGGCCACCAAGCTGCCTACCTGGAAGGTGGAGTCCCTGGAGGACGCACAGCGCTTCTTCACCACTCAGCTGGAGCGGCTGAATACGGATCACTTTGACTTCTATTTGCTGCATACCCTCAACCGGGACCGCTGGCGAGCGATGGTGGAGCTGGGCGTGGTGGACTGGTGTGTCCAAAAGCAGCGGGAAGGGGCGATCTGCCGCTTCGGGTTTTCGTTCCACGACGGGTATGACGTCTTCGAGGAGATCCTGAGTTTCCGGAAATGGGATTTCTGCCAGATCCAGTTCAACTATCTGGATACGGATATCCAGGCGGGCGAGCGGGGATATGCGCTGGCGGAGCAGCTGGGGGTGCCGCTGGTGATCATGGAGCCGGTGAAAGGGGGCGCGCTGGCCGATCTGCCGGAGGATCTGGCCGCCCGGCTGCGGCGGGCGCGTCCGGGCGCGTCGATGGCCTCCTGGGCCCTGCGCTGGGCGGCCGGCCGCGCCAATGTGCTCACCGTTCTCAGCGGGATGAGCACCCTGGAACAGGTGGAGGACAATGCGGCCACCTTTACCCGGTTCCAGCCCCTGACGCAGGCGGAACTGGCCTTGGTGGAGGAGACGGCCGCGGCCCTGCGCGCGCGGGTGAAAAACGGCTGCACCGGCTGCCGCTACTGCATGCCCTGCCCTGCCGGAGTGAATATCCCGGAAAATTTCCGACTGTGGAATCAGACGGCCAAGACCCAAAACGGCGCCTCCGCCTGGCGGCCCTGGCATGTGAATTTCGGGGAGGAGGACAAGGCAAAAAACTGCGTGCGCTGCGGCAGGTGCGTTCCGCTCTGCCCCCAGGGCATCCCCATCCCGGACGATCTGGCCCGCGCCCAGGCGGAGCTGGACGCCATCCCCAAACCGTAGAAGCGCTCGGGACCGCGTTGACGCCCTGCCGCGGCCGGAACGCCTGAAAAGCGCCCCGCCCCCTTTCCTCCGCTTCGGTTCGGAGGATGGGGGCGGGGCGCTTTTACGATCTTTTGGCAGGGGAAAACGGGCGCCTTGGCAGATCGGAACAGGGCCGGGCGCCGTTTCCGGCCCGCGTGCATATTACCGCGGGCCTTCCTCAAAGACCTCGATCAGGTTGCCGGCGTTGTCGGTGATGAATACGTCGTACGTGCCGTCGATCTCGGCGACCTTGACGATGGATACGCCCAGCGCCTCCAGCTCGGCCTTGGCTTTGGGGCCGTCCACAACGCCCAGGGCCATGTGCTTGTTTCCGTGGGTCATCAGATCCGCATTGGGAACGCTGCGCCCGGCGGGCAGAGGATGGGCGCCGGGGACCTGGAAAAGCTCCAGCTGAAAGCCGGGGCCCTGCATATGGCTGACCTTCGCGTCGATGCCGGGGATCACGGAGCGTTGGATGACGGTAAAGCCAAAGATCCGCTCATACCAGGCGATGCTCGCCTCCAGATCGGGCACGCTGATGGCAAAATGGTTGATGCCGTTGACGGCGATGGGCATAGTACCCCTCCTGTCCAGCTTACTATGGAGGTATGCTGATGCATACGGAACAAAGCCAATTGGCTTTGTTCCGGTGCAGGGTTTTTGGCAGATGAGCCGGAAAACCTTGCACCTTCCGCTGGAGCAATACGGCGCTCCAGTGGAAACACGAATAAATCGCTTGGCGGTTTATTCAGCAGACATTATTATAGCGGATCTGGGGGAAAATGTACAGAAAAAAGCGCGGCGCAGCGAGGGCGTCCCCCAAGGCCCCGGCCTTTTCCAGACGTCCCGCTGCGCCGCCCCGCTGGGGCGTCAGAAATCATACTGCCCGCCCGTCAGGCTGCGGACAAAGGCCTGCATCTCGTCCTTGGAGTTGATGGTGTGGGTATGCTCGATCAAATCCCGCTGCCGGTCGGGGGAGAGCTCGGAAAAGTAGGCCATGGCCTGGGGATACTGGGCCAGCGCCATTCCGAAGCCCATGGGCAGTTCCGCAATGGGGTTGAAGCCTTCCTGATACATAAGCAGTCTCCTTTCCTTCAGCGCTTAGTATGCGCAGAAAGGCGCGGGAGTAACCGCTATGGCGGAGGAATTGATCAAATACCCGCCCCGCCGTTCCATTTCCAGTCCCGGATCTCGGGCATGTCCTCGCCGTGGGCGGTGATATACTGCTTGTGCTCCACCAGCTTGTCCCGCATGAGCTGGATCAGGAACGCGCCCCGGTTGCCCAGCTGGGGCAGACGCTTGACGGTGTCGATGACCAGATCGAAGCGGTCGATGTTGTTCTGCACCCGCATGTCGAAGGGGGTGGTGATGGCCCCCTCCTCCTTGTAGCCCCGCACGTGCAGGTTTTTATTGCGGCGGCGGTAGGTCAGCTCATGGACCAGGGTGGGGTAGCCGTGAAACGCGAAGATGATCGGCTTATCGGCGGTGAAGATGGCGTCGTAATCCTCGTCCCGCAGGCCGTGGGGATGCTCGGTATGGGGCTGGAGCTTCATCAGGTCCACCACGTTGACGACCCGCAGCTTGATCTCGGGCAGATACTTGCGCAGGATCGTCACGGCCGCCAGGGTCTCCAGCGTGGGAGTCTCCCCGCAGCAGGCCAGCACGGCGTCGGGCTCGGCGCCCTGGTCGTTGGAGGCCCACTGCCAGATACCGATGCCGTGGGTGCAGTGCTTGACCGCCTGGTCCATCGTCAGCCACTGGGGGCGCGGGTGCTTGGAGGTGATCATGACATTGACGTAATTCCGGCTTTTGATGCAGTGGTCGAAGATCCACAGCAGGCAGTTGGCGTCGGGGGGCAGATAGAGACGCACCACGTCGGCCTTTTTGTTGGCCACATGGTCCAGAAAGCCCGGGTCCTGGTGCGTGAAACCGTTGTGGTCCTGCTGCCAGACGTTGGAGGAGAGCACATAGTTCAGCGATGCCACATCCTGCCGCCAGGGCAGCTGGGAGGCCACCTTCAGCCATTTGGCGTGCTGGGAGACCATAGAGTCCACGATGCGGATAAAGGCCTCATAGCTGTTGAAAAACCCGTGCCGCCCGGTGAGCAGATAGCCTTCCAGCCAGCCCTGACACAGGTGTTCGGAGAGCATGGCGTCCATAATGCGCCCGTCGGGGGAAAGCAGCTCGTCCCCCTCCAGCTGCTGGGCGTCCCAACGGCGGGGGCTGGCCTGGAAGGCGGCCTCCAGCCGGTTGCTCAGGGCTTCGTCCGGGGCAAAGACCCGGAAGTTCCGGGCCTTGGCGTTGAGTTTGAGCACGTCCCGCACATAGGGGCCCAACTGGGCCATATCCTCCGTCTCCACCGCGCCGGGGGCGGGCACGTCCAGAGCGTATTTGGTGAAATCCGGGGTGCGCAGGTCCCGCAGCAGCAGTCCGCCGTTGGCGTGGGGGTTGGCCCCCATGCGGCGTTCCCCATCAGGCATCAGTGCGCGGAGGATAGGGGCGGGCGCGCCGTTTGCATCGAAGAGCTCCTCCGGATGGTAGCTGTGCAGCCAGTCCTCCAGCATCTGCAGATGCTCCGGGTGGTCCTGGTCGATGGGCAGGGGGATCTGGTGGGAACGGAAGGTACCCTCTACCGGTATGCCGTCCACCCGGGCGGGGCAGGTCCAGCCCTTGGGCGAGCAAAAAACGATCATGGGCCAGCGGGGGCGCTCGGTCTCCCCGTTTTCCCGGGCGCTGACCTGGATGCGCTGGATCTCACGGATCGACCAGTCCACAGCCGCGGCCATCCTCTGGTGCATCTGCTCCGGGCTGCCGCCCTCCACAAAGCGGGGCGTCCAGCCGCAGCCTTTGAAGAAGTCCTCTGCCTCGTCCCGCGTGATGCGGGCAAAGACGGAAGGACTTGCCATCTTATAGCCGTTCAGATGCAGGATGGGCAGCACGGCGCCGTCGGTGACGGGATTCAAAAACTTGTTGGAGTGCCACGCAGCGGCCAGAGGAGCGGTCTCCGCCTCTCCGTCGCCCACCACGCAGGCGGCGATCAGGTCGGGGTTGTCCATCACCGCGCCGAACGCATGGGAAAGGGAATACCCCAGCTCGCCCCCCTCGTTAATGGAACCGGGGGTCTCGGGAGCACACTGGCAGCCCACGCCGCCGGGGAAGGAGAACTGCTTGAACAGACGGCGCATTCCCTCCTCGTCCTGGCTCACATTGGGATAGAGCTCGCTGTAGGTCCCCTCCAGGTAGGTCTGGGCCACCGCGGCGTTTCCGCCATGGCCGGGACCGCAGACGTAGATCATGTCCAGGTCATAGCGGAGGATGGCCCGGTTCAGGTGGGTGTAGATGAAATTCTGCCCCGGCACGGTGCCCCAATGCCCCACGATGTGCTTTTTCAAATGCGCGGGCTTGAGTGGTTCCCGAAGCAGGGGGTTATCCAGCAGGTAGAGCTGGCCTGCGGAGAGATAGTTGGCCGCACGCCAGTATGCGTCGATCTTTTTGAGCATGTCCTGGGTCAAGGGCCCCTTCTTAGACATGCGGGTAGAAGTTTTAGTGGTGAGCTTGGCCTTGTTGATGGCAGGTTTGGCCAAAGTAACGACCCCCTTAACCGAGATTATCATGCTGCTTATTATACATCGGGAGGATGGAAAAAGAAAGAGCCGGCTTTTGAAAAAAGGCTTGACGTGGAGTGCGCTCTAAGTGATAAGGTATTTGTATCCGGAAACTGGAGGCGGCGCCATGGAAGAGGGCGGCGGCGGCGCGATGTTTCCCCAGGGAGAGCCAAACCCCTTCGGGGGGGTTACAGGCCGGGGCGATCTGAATATGCTGGCGGAGCAGGGCGTAGCCATCGGCAGCGTGACCTTTGAGCCTGGCTGCCGTAACCACTGGCACATCTGTCATGCGCAGCGGGACGGAGGACAGATCCTGCTGTGCACCGGCGGACAGGGCTGGTATCAGGCGTGAAACGGCCGCAAAACGGGACGGATAAAACAGAGAAGGAGCAATCATAATGTCGGAAAGCGTATTACTGCTGTCGGCCAGCCCCCGCAGGGGCGGAGCAGCGGAACCAACTGGCGGCACATATGGCCGATCTGCAGGCGTCCCTGGACCGGCTCAATGATAAGATCGAGCGCTGCGAGCAGGGGCGGATGACCGGGGAGAAGCAGCTTCTGCGGCAGAATCGAACGGACTGAGGCTGAGAAAAGGCGCGGCATTGCCGCGCCTTTTCTGCCGCTTATACGCCGCCTAAGGCGGTGAGATGTAAGTGCTCCAGAGAAACAGAGGCCCCGTCGTAGCGCACGTCGGCCGTAACGGAGGCAAAATAGCACGGAGTACCCAGCCCCTGAAGGAGCACCCCCGTCCCATACACGCCGGTAAAGCTTCCGTCCCGGTAGCGATAGAAGGTCCGGTCGAGAAAACAGAGCGGAGCATCCCCGGCGGGCTCCGGATCCTGGTCTCCCAGACGGTAGGAGACGCGCTCATCCGGTAAGGCGGCGGTGACGGTACGGCTGCCGGGATCGTAGGCGTACGCCACTTGTTGGGCCAGCAGCGCGTCCGCATCGGAGTCGGTGAGTCCGCAGTCGGTCCAGCCGCCGCCCTCCTCCGGCGCATAGAAGTGCAGCTCGAACACATGGCTGCGGGTGTGGTTGCGTATCATGTACTTGACGGCCAGCTCCGATGCGCCGTCTCCGTCAAAATCCGCCCACCAGAGCTCCGGAAGAACGGGTTCCACCGCGGGGAGGTACGCCTGGTCGAAGGGGGTCAGGGTATCGCCCCGGCGCAGAAGTACGCCGGAGAAGTCGGCGTCCTCCAGGACGCTCCCGCCATAGCCATACAGGGCGATGTCCTGTTCCGGCAGTTCCGAGAGCAGATAAAACGCCTGAGCGCCTGCAAGGATCTCCTCCGGCGCGGCGGGTACGGCGGGAAGGTCGTCCACGGTGACGCCCTCCCACCAAAGCGGCTCGGGCGCGGCGGTGGGAAGCGGCGGCTCCACAGGCGCGGGGCCTGGCGTGTCCGGCGCGGGGACCGGCTGAACCGGAGACCGCGCGCAGCCGAAGAGAAGCAGGGACAGCAAAAGCAGTGGAAGCAGCAGCTTTTTCATGGCTTATTCCTCCAATCGGGCAAGCTTGGTGCGGTAGAGGCGGCGGTAAAGGACCAGGGCCAGCAGACTGGAAAAACCTTCGGCCAGGAGGAAGGACAGCCAGATCAGGCGGGGGGCGAGCAGACCCAGCACCAGCGCTGCGGGCAGGAGAAGGACCACCTGCCGCAGCAGGGAGAGGATCAGACTGAGCATGGGACAGCCCAGGGCCTGGAAGGAGGAGCTGAAGATGATGCCTACCGCCGCAAACACGAAGGAAAGGGATACCAGCCGCAGGGCGGGCACGCCGTCGGCCAGGACGGCGGCGTCGGCGTTGAACAGGCCCAACAGCGGGCCGGGAACGAGCAGGAGCAGCAGCGTGCCCGCCGCCAGGAGACCTGCGGCGATGATCAGGGCAAAGTGGATCAGGCCTGTAATCCGTTCGCGCTTTTTGGCGCCGTAATTGAAGCTGACCACCGGGATCAGGCCGTTGTTGAGGCCGTAGACCGGCATGAAAAGGAAGGACTGGAGCTTAAAATAGGCGCCCAGGATAAACACGCCGGTGGCGGAGAAAAAGGACAGGAGCTTATTCATCCCCAGGGTCATGACGGTGGCCAGAGACTGCATGACCATGGCGGGAAAGCCGATTTTCAGGATCTCCAGAATGACGGAACGCGAGGGGCGGAAACCGCGCGCCTGGAGGACGAGCACCCGGCTGCGGCGCACCAGAAGCAGACCTACGGTCATACCGACCAGCTGTCCGATCACGGTGGCCAGGGCGGCCCCGGCCACCTCCAGGCGGGGGAACGGCCCCAGACCGAAAATGAGCAGGGGGTCCAGGAGCAGATTGACCACCGCGCCGATGCCCTGGATGCACATGGGCCCCACCGCGTCTCCGCTGGCCTGGAGCACCCGCTCCCCCGAAAACTGCATACACACGCCGAGCGAGCCCGCGGTGACGATGGCAAGGTACTGACTGCCGTAGTCGACGACCTGCGGTACGTCGGAGAACAGCGCCAGAAAGGGGCGGCTGAACAGCACGCCCGGAATCAGAAAGATCAGCCAGCAGCACAGGTAGAGGAAGTAGCCGTTCATTGCCACGGCGCTGGCCTCGGCGGGGCGGCGTTCCCCCAAGCGGCGGGAGAGTATGGTGTTTACGCCGACGCCGGTCCCCACGCAGATGGAAATCATCAGGGTCTGTACCGGATAGGCCAGGGACAGCGCCACAAATCCGTCGGTGCTGAGCTGGGCCACGAACATGCTGTCCACCAGATTATACAGGGCCTGGATCAGCATGGAGAGCATCATGGGCCATGACATATGCAGCAGCAGCCTGCGTACCGGCATGACCGCCATTTTGTTTTCTTCCAAAGGAATCCCTCCGTAAAACCGGTCCGCCCCAAAGAAACATCGGGGCGCATCCATGCGCCCCGATTCCAGCCCCCGGGCGGCGTGGCGGCCCGCCCGGGGCGAACGCGTTACAGCGCTCTGGTATAGCGAAGGTCCACACAGACGGTGTCGTGGGGAAAAACGATATCCTCCCGGGTGCCGTTCCAGGAGAAGCCGTGGCGCGCATAGAAACGGCGCGCACCCTCGTTTTCCCGCAGCACCATCAGATAGACGCCGGGAAAGCCGTGTTCCCTCAGCCGCCGCAGGACCTCATCCATCAGCAGGGAACCATAGCCCCTGCGTTTCTCATCCGGGTGGGTGTAAAAAGAGATGATCTCGCCCCAGCCCTCATATCCCTCCGAACGGAAGGATACCAGGCTGTTCTGCGCAGGCCCCGGACCCATGCGGGCCGGGCCGTAGGTAGCGCAGGCCACTGGGGTATCGTCCCGGCAGAGAAGAAGGCCGCGGCAGCGGCCAGTCTCGTAATCCGCATGAAAAAAGGGGATCCAGCGCTCATCGGTGATCTCGTCGGCGATGTAGTCCGCGGGGATCGCGTCCGAATATGTGCTCCGCCAGCCCAAGGCGTGGAGCAGGCTCATGGCCGCGAAGTGCTCCCCAGTGCAGGCGTCCGTAAAATGCAGATGGTCCATAGGGATCTCCTCCTCCGCCCGGCCCAGGGCGGGCGCGCGGCTGCGCCGGGACCCTCCGCGCAGACGCCGGTGAAGCGAAACTCAGACCGGGGCGCGCTCCGCCCCGGCCTGCCGCTGAGGCTCCTGTTTGGCCAGCCCCCGGGCATTGGCCAGCATCAGCTTAATGCGGTTTTCCTGGTTGATCTTGGTGGCGCCGGGGTCGTAATCGATGGCAACGATATTGGAATTGGGGTAATCGTCCTTGAGCTTGCGGATCATGCCCTTGCCTACGATGTGATTGGGCAGGCAGCCGAAGGGCTGGGTGCAGACGATGTTGGGCGTTCCGGAGTGGATGAGCTCCAGCATCTCGGCGGTGAGCAGCCAGCCCTCGCCCATCTTGTTGCCCTCGCCCAGGTAGCCCTGGATCAGGCGGCGCAGGTCCTCAAAGGTACCGGGCGCCCGGAAGCCGCCCTTCTCCATGGCGGCGATCATGGCCCGCTGGCACTTTTCGACATAGCCCTTAAAAATCTGGCAGACCTTCTTTTTCAGCCAAAGGCCGCCGTAAATGCCCACGTCCACCTCGCGGTTATAGATCTTGAAGATGATAAAGTCGGTCAGACCGGGCACCACCGGCTCAGCTCCCTCGGAAAGGAGAAACTGCTCCAGGTTATTGTTGCCCAAAGGGGAATATTTGATGTAGATCTCGCCCACCACGCCGACCCG
>CDZT01031142.1_pt1 | contig 85473 bp, 69 predicted proteins | sample 557531 | NCBI WGS metagenome assembly CDZT01 (sample SAMEA3182066, study PRJEB8094) | gut metagenome | biome: human; feature: gut; material: Stool; isolation source: human stools | place: Canada | collected 2013-03-05
CTGGTGCTTCTTGATGATCTGCGGTTCAAACGTACTCTGGCGATCCCTAGGGACGCGGATAGGAACCTCGCCCAGAGAGGTCTTGAGCGTCTTGGATGAATAGCCGTTCCGGACATTGTCACCGTCTTCGGAGCGCTCATGCTTCTTATGGCCGAGATGATTTTCCATCTCACCTTTGAGCATGGACTCAAAAATGGGGCCAAAAATCTGCTTCAGGACGTCCTGTACGTCTTCCGCGCTCTTGATGTCGTAGTTGTTGAGGATTTGCTGAGCAATCTGCTCGCCTGGGGTAGTTGGTGGAGTTTTACACTTTGCCATTCTGTTACCGTCCTTATCTTTGTTTACCCCAGTATGGGGCATAAAGTAGATTCATGCAATACCGATTTACACAAACTATTTTACACTCCCAGCAATGGAGCTGATAAAACATGATTTCCATTTTTATACGTGAAATGCGCCGTTATGCCTTTGATGAGTTACAGACTTTATTGAATGGCAGCCATTATAATACTCGGGAGATACTGAAGTCACTAAAATTAAAAGGAATAGTGAAAAATGTAAGAAGGAATCCGGAAGAAGCTGATTTAAGTGAGCTTACAGACGAAGAGGAAATCTATTATGATGTGCCAGAAAAGATTTTTTATGTCTTTAAGTATGTTGGAATCATTGCGGTAAAAGATGTAATATTGAAATGTTATCCTAAATACTTGAAGAAAACTACTAATTATGCTCCGTTACTAAAACAAGTACTCCGGGTTATTGAAAAATATGATTCGCGGAGTCAAAAAATTAATCTATATGCTGATTTTGGTGAAAAAACAACATTTAACAGAATTGCTGTCATGATTTTTCTGTTGCGGGATTATTATGACTATGGATTGTATTCTGATTCACGGGAGGTTATTGAAGAAAACGGCAGAGGAGAAATATTATGGGATAAAACAATCAATAATACTTATGCGGTATTAAATGATGATGAGCCCTGTTATCCTTGTCTGTATACGCGGCACCATATTTTAGATGAACAAAATTTTTTTCGTCGTCTTCATGCTTGTGTATTGTCCAGAATTTCAATAGAAATGGAAGAAGCGGGATTACTTGAACTTTTTGATATTACCGGGGTACCGCAGGCTGAAGAAGAATTAGAAGATTTGGGAGATGAAGATTACCTTATCTATCGTCTTGAACAGGAGCTTGATGTACAGTTTAATACGAGAAAACAGGTGTTACTTCGAACTATATCATCCTATATTGCGAATAAACAAATTGCCACAGATGACTATGAATCCATTTGCCTGTTTGGAACTACAAGTTTTCATTCAGTATGGGAGAATATCTGTAATGCAGTATTCGAAGATCAACGGGCTACTCCTATGGGGGCTTTACAACTTCCTGGGAATCTCAGTCAAAATTACGACGGGTCAAAGTCACTTGAATCTGTCATAGCACATCCTATTTGGCATGGAAAGAAAGATGATGGAACTTATTTTGCCAAAAAAGCCAAAACACTGAATCCAGATTTCCTGGCAGTACGAAAGATAGATGGAGAATATAAATTTATAATACTTGACGCTAAGTACTATACTCCGCAACTTGCAGAGAACAAGAAATTAACCGGACAACCAGAACTAGAATCAATTACGAAACAATATTTATATGAACTGGCGTATCGCGATTTTATTGAAAGTAATGGCATCAAATCTGTGGTTAATTGTTTTCTGTTTCCAACGGAAGAAGACTTTGTTCGAGATGGAGGATATGTAGAATTTTCAATTTTTGCGAGGGCGAAATTGCAAAATATAGCCATACGGTTCCTGCCAGCAAAAAAAGTGTTTGATGATTATTTAGCCGGACGAAAAATTGATATTGAAATTCTGAATTTGTGAATAAAGGACGATGCCGGATGGATGTCTTAACTCAGGAACAACGACATAAGAATATGAGTCATATCCGAGGTAAAAACACCAAGCCGGAAATCCTTCTTCGTAAGGCACTCTGGCATCGTGGCTTGCGCTATCGGAAAAACTACAAGATGCTTCCTGGTTCCCCTGACATTGTCATTACTCGTTATCATATTGCTGTCTTTGTCGATGGTGATTTCTGGCATGCTAAAGGACACCAGGAACGTCCGGGGGAACAGATTGAATCTAATAAGGAATTCTGGCAGAAAAAGCTAAAGCGGAATATCGAACGAGATAAAGAAGTCAATGATGAACTGACTGATATGGGCTGGCTTGTTCTGCGGTTCTGGGAAAGCGACATTAAGAAAGACTTGCAGAAGTGCGTGGAGACTATTTGCAAATATTGTGGAATGTAACTAAATGACAAATTTTGTTTATATGAGTATTAAATCTTTAAATCCGATTATGCATAGAGTGCCGCATAGCCAGCCAGGGCGATGCGGCCTTTTTCTATGTGGCAATAGAGTTCGCCGCCCCGTTTTGAGGCCTGATAGGCGACGAGGTCGGTTTTGCCGAGTTTGGCTGCCATGACGGGGATGATATGGCAATGGCCGCTGCCGCAGACCGGGTCTTCCGGGACGGCGAGTTTCGGCGCAAAGGACCGGCTGACCGTGTCGTATTTGCTGCCTTTGGCCGTGATGTTGCAGAGCAGGCCATCGAGCTGTTTGAGTTTGGCCATGTCAGGCTGGCAGTGGATGACGTCTCCTTCGTCGGGCAAGACGCAGACCAAATCGCGAGCGAGGTAGGCTTCGACGGGGCGGACGCCCAGGGCTTCTTCCATGGCGTCTGTGACCGGGACTGGTTTCATGTCATAGGCCGGGAAATCCATGGAGAAGCGGTCGCCGTTACGGGTGACGATCAGTTCGCCGCTGAGGGTCTGGAAGACGTAGCGGCTGGCGTCGGGTTCGACGAAATGGGCCAGGACATAAGCCGTTCCCAGGGTCGCATGGCCGCAGAGGTCGATTTCACCGCCCGGCGTGAACCAGCGCAGGTGCCAGTGATCGCCTTCTTTGACGGTAAAGGCCGTTTCGGATAAGCTGTTTTCTATGGCAATGTGCTGCATCAGTTCGTCAGGCAGCCACTGGTCCAGGACGCAGACGGCGGCCGGGTTTCCTTTGAAGATTTCCTTGGTAAAAGCGTCGACAATGTAACATTTCATAGGACAGACCTCCTTTTTAGTCATCGTATCACAGCTTGACTGGACTGGCAATGAGGGGCATGGTATAATTTTACTCAGAAATATTTTACTCAGAAACTTTTTAGTCAAAATATTCTGAGTAAAAATGTTTTTAGTTTGTAGTTTGCAGAAAAAGGGCTTATCGCACATGCGATAAGCCCTTTTAATATTTATACTTTCTTGACCTTGCAGGCTACGGTGTAGATGACGGCACACATGACTAAGTAGGCGACGATGCCGAGGTAGGTGGCTCCCGGCGTGACGACCCAGTCTTTGAGGAACCAGTCGATGCCGCCGATGTGCAGGACGGCGCTGATGAGGCTGCCGATGGCGCCGCCGGCGACGAAGCCCGAAGCGACGGTGCTGCCTTCACTGAGGCGCAGGGCGTTGAGGGCATCGTCTTTGCTGCTGTGGGAGACGAAGTACGATACGAGGCCGCCGATGAGGACGGGCGTGTTGATTTCCATGGGAAGATACGCGCCGAGGGCAAAGGCCAGGGGCGGGACTTTCATCATCCACAATAGGAAGGCGAAGAAGGCGCCGGCCATGTACAGCGGCCAGGGAGCGGCACCGCCGTCCATCATGGGTTTGACGATGGCAGCCATGGCGTTGGCCTGCGGCGCGGCCAGGGCGCCCGGTCCCGTGTAGCCGTAGGCGTGGTCGAGGAGGAAGATGACGCCGACGGAGATGAAGCTGGATACGATGATGGACAGGATCTGCCACTGCTGCATCTTCTTCGGTGTCGCGCCGGTCAGGTAGGCGACTTTCAGTTCCGACATGAAGTTGCCGGCTACGGCCAGGGTCGAGCAGAGGAAGGCGGCCATGAGCAGGATGGCGATGATGCCGGAGCTGCCGCTCATGCCGGCATTGCCCATGAAGACGGCCGAGACGATGATCATGAAGATGGTCATGCCCGAAACGGGTTCGTTCCCCGTAAAGGCGATGGAGCTGATGCCGACGACGGAGAGGAGGAACGAGAAGATGAGGATGATTGCCCCGGCCAGCAGGGTCTGGGTGATGTTCTGCGAGCAGGTGACGTGGAAGAAGAGCGTGAACAGGGCGCACATGGCCAGGGTTCCCGTGACAATCTGGCTCATGGGCAGGTCCTGCTGGGTCCGCAGGAGGCCGGCCGACGAAGCCGGGCCCGACGTGAACAGGTCCGAAGCGGCCCGGCGGATGACCCGGCCGACGACGCCTGCCATGGAGACGAGGCCGATGATGCCGGCCATGGCCAGCATGCCGATGCCGATGTGACGGACGTACTGCGAGAAGACGGCGTCGATCGGCGCATCGGCCAGGAGGACGGCCTGGCCGTGGAGGGTCATGACGTGTTCGCCGCCGAGGTAGTAGACGACGGGGATGCAGACGAACCACGAGAAGAACGAGCCCGCTGCGATGATAGCCGCGTAGCGCAGGCCCGTGAAGTAGCCGATGCCCAGGAGGGCGGCGTCGTTATCCAGGCTGAAAGCCAGCTTGTATTTCGCCGCCGCGGCCTGGCCCCAGGAGAAGGTCAGCGTCGACAGTACTTCCTGCCACCAGCCCAGGGTGTTGAGGACGAAGTCATAGGCCATGGCCAGGAGACCGCTGAAGACCATGACATGAGCTTTGGAGCCTTCGTTACAGGTCAGGACTTCGGCAGCGGCCCGGCCGGACGGGAAGGGGTAAGCCGCATCCATTTCTTCACAGAAGTAGCGGCGGAACGTCGTCGCCAGGAGGACGCCCAGGACGCCGCCGAGGACGATGGGGATGACCATTTCCGTATAGGTCAGCTGGCTGTCGAGCTGCAAGATGAACAGGGCCGGCAGGATGAACATGACGCCGCCGATGATGTTGGTCCCGGCACTGGCGATGGCCTGGATGTGGACCGTTTCCGGGAAGGCATTCTTGCGCTTGAAGAGGACGGCCATGCCCATGGCCAGGACGGAGACGGGCGCAAAGGCATCGACGGTCTGGCCGATTTTCAGGCAGAGATAGCCGACGGCCAGGGAGAAGAGGGCGGCGAAGAACAGCCCCCAGCCGACGACATAAGCATTGATTTCAACGTAATTCTGGTCCGGAGACATGGGCGGATCATAAGGGCGCCGCTCCGGATGGGATTCAGACATGATAAAAACCTCCTAACCTCCTAAAAGTATAAAGATTAGCTGGAAAATCAAACGATTAACCTGTTTAATACTATTTAATTTTAAAAGAATAGCCTAGGGCTGTCAATGGGAAGATACGTTAGATATAGATTCTGTAAATAAAAATAATTATCCGTTGATAAATTGTTGAATATGGAGTATAATAGGTGACATAAGAAGACGAAAAAAGGAGGCTTACTTATGAATATTGTAGTTTTGGTAAAGCAGGTTCCTGCGATTTCGGATATTGAAATCGCCAAAGACAACAACTTGGTCCGTGTCGGCGCTCCGTCGATGCTCAACCCGGTTGATAAACACGCCATCGAAGCGGCCGTAGCCGTCAAGGATGCCATCGGTGGTACGGTGACGATCCTGACCATGGGCAACGCCCTGGCTGGTGAAATGATGCGTGATGGCATTGCTATCGGTGCCGATAAAGGTGTCCTCGTCTCGGACGAACGCATGGCTGGCTCCGATACGCTGGCAACAGGCCTGGTATTGGCCAAGGCCATTGAAAAATTGGGCGGTGCCGACCTGGTCTTCACGGGCAAGCGCTCGACGGATGGCGATACGGGGCAGATCCCGCCGGCTATTGCCCAGCGTTTGGGTATGGCCCTCATTTCCTATGCCAATTCGGTCAGTGTCGACGGCACGACGGTAACGGCTACGCGCCTAAACCACGACGGCATTGAAACGGTACAGGCTCAGCTCCCGGCTGTCGTCTCGGTTACGGAAAAGAGCAATACGCCGCGTTCTCCGAAGATCCGCGGCAAGATGGCTGCCAAGAAAGCCGTCTTCGATGTCTGGAAAGTGGAAGACCTGGGCCTCGATGCAGCAAGTGTCGGGAAATCTGGTTCGGCGACGAAAGTCACGGAACTCTTCGCACCGGAACCGAATCCGGTCGGCGTCATGATCGAAGGCGCTACGCCGGCAGACGCTGCGGCTAATCTCGTCAAAGAACTGACTGCCAAGAACTTGCTGTAAGGAGGGCTGAATTATGGAATTGAAACAGAATATCTGCGTATATATAGAAATCGCCGGCGGTGCCCTGAGCCCGCTGAGCATCGAATTGTTGGGTAAAGCCCGTCAGCTGGCCGATGCCAAGAGCAAACAGGTCGTCGCCTTCGTCGCCGGTGCCGATACGGCCAAAGCCAGCCAGGAAGCCATTTCCTATGGCGCTGATGCCGTCGTCGCTGTCGAAGACAGTGCCCTGGCTGCCTACGATTCCGTCTTGTACACCAAAGCTATCGCCGCTTTGGCTGAAAAATATGAACCCAGCGTCATCCTCATCGGCGGTTCGCCCGATGGCCGTGACCTCGGCGGCCGCCTGTCGGCTCAGCTCGGCGTCGGCCTGGTCGCAGACTGCACGGACGTCCGCTTTGAAGGCGATGACGATACGCTGACCTGGATCCGTCCGGCTTATACGGGCAAGCTCTTCGTCAAGATCCAGACGACGACGCGCCCCCAGCTGGCTACCATCAGCGACAAGATTTTCCACGGCACGCCGGCTGACCCGGCCCGGAAAGGCGAAATCATCAAAGAAAGCGTCGACTTCGCCGGTGCTGCTCCGTCCGTCAAAGTGACGAACTTTGAACCGGTCGAAAAAGAAGCGGAAGAACTGACCATCACGACAGCCGATATCGTCGTCGGTGCCGGCCGCGGCGTCCAGACTGAAGACGGCATGAAAGCCGTTCAGGCCTTTGCCCAGCGCATCGGCGCAGCCTTCGGCGTATCCAAGCCTCTCGTCGACAAAGAATGGGCTCCCTATGAATGGCAGATCGGCATTACAGGCAAGAAAATCGCCCCGAAGATTTACATCGCCCTGGGCATTTCCGGCGCCATCCAGCACAAACTCGGCATCCAGGACGCCGGCCTCATCATTGCCGTCAACAAAGACCCGGATGCACCGATCTTCAAATTCGCTCACTACGGCATCGTAGGCGACCTCTTTGAAGTCATGCCGGAACTGGAAAAACAAATTAAAAAGATCCGTGGCTAGAAAATAGTTTGTAGTACGGAGTTTGTAGTTTTTAGTGAAAACCTTTAAATTTAAAACCATCCGCTAACTGCTAAAAAAGGTGCTGTCTTCATGCGACAGCGCCTTTTTTATGTTATAATACCCTTATCATATACGAAAATGTTGTGAAAAAATACGGAGGTGGTTCCATGGATTCTTTTGCTGCCCGCCAGGCCTGCCGCGACGGCCGCTATGACGAGGTACTGGCTATGTATGGCAAGGCGGCACCGGACCGGTCTTGGACGTGTTGGGATTATTATTACTATGCCTATGCCCTGCGCAAGACGAAGCAGTACAAGAAGGGGCGGGAAATCGCCCGGGCCGGCATGATCGCCTTCCCCGATTTCATCAATCTCCACGGGATTTACTGCTGGTGCCTCTATTATTTATATATCCAGAAATTCGATGAACGGACGCAGGCACCGGAGGATTTCCGCCGCGCCGTCGACGCCATCTTGAAATACAGTCAGCAAGGGCCGTATACGCCGTATGCCCTGGCCGTGTGGCGCATGGTCGATGTCCTCAAGAACCAGCCCGGTCAGGCCGGACTGATGGGGTCCTACTTGTGCCGCCTCGACCCGGACCAGCTGCCGGACCAGGAGAAGACCGTGACTTTGAAGGGGCGGGAACGGGTCATTGCCTCGGACCGGGAACGCTGGTATTCCCTCATGAGCCGCATCCTGGTCAAGGAAGAGAAGTACGACGACTGCATCACCTTGTGCCGGCAGGCCCTGAACTATTTCCCTCAGCTCCATCATGACAACGACATCTGGTTTTCTTACCGCATCGCCCTCTGCCTGCTGCGCCAGGGCCGCGTCGGGGAAGGGCGGCAGCGCCTGGAGAACCTGCTGAAGTACAAGCAGCACTGGATTCTTTTCCGGGGCCTGTTCTTTGCCGCCCAGGCCGAGGGCGACAGCGCGGCCATGCGCCGCTATGGGGCGTCGGCCTTCCTGGCTGGCGGCGAGTTCAAGGCCAAGGTCAATTTCATGGTCCAGTTCGCCCAGGCTTTGGAGAATATGGGCGGTTATGAGAAGATGGCCTATTTCCATTACCTCCTGGCCAAACGGGTCCGCATGGACCAGCATTGGAAGGTCAAGGCCGAACTCCTGGCCAAGACCGACAGCTATGCTTTTCCCGAACCGGACCGGCAGGAGCTGATGGACGGGCTTCATGGATTCTGGATGGACGAGAAGCATGCCGGCCAGACGCGCCACAAGGGGACCATCGAAAAAATCCTGCCCGGCAGCAAGGCCGGCTTCCTGCGGGAATACGGCGGCAATCAGTATTATTTCCGTACCGCTTCGCTGTACCGCGTCCGCCCGGAGGAAGGGGAGAAGGTCACGTTCTATGTAGAGGACTTCTTTGAGACAGGGAAAGAAAAACCGGCTCATCGCGCCGTGGACATCGAACCGGTTTTGCTATATGATAAGAAGTGAATTTACTAGAGAAAGTGAGTGGCACTCATGATTTTATCAGGCAAGGAAATTGTCAAGCATTTAGGTAAGGAAATCATCATTGAACCTTTCCATCCGGAACGGGTCAATCCCAATAGCTATAACCTGTCTTTGTACAATGAACTGATGGTCTATGACCACCAAGAACTGGATATGGCCAAGCCCAATCCGGCATCGACCATTTATATCCCCAAGTCGGGCTACGTCTTGCAGCCTAACAAGCTCTATCTGGGCCGGACCAATGAATATACCCGGACTGACGGCTATATCCCCATGCTCGAAGGCCGGTCGTCCGTCGGCCGCCTGGGCGTCTTCATCCACGTCACGGCTGGCTTCGGCGACGTCGGTTTTGCCGGTTACTGGACGCTGGAAATCTTCTGTGTCCAGCCCATCCGCATCTATCCGAACGTGGAAATCTGCCAGATATACTATCATGATATCGACGGCGAATACGATACGTATCAGCACGGCAAGTACCAGAACAATACGGGCATCCAGCCCAGTATGCTCTGGAAAGACTTTGAAAAGATGAAATAAAGGGAAGTGTCTTCATGAAAGAAATAGATATGTTAGCCATGGCCCGGACGAACGGTTTCCGCCTGGGCAATGCCCAGGACCGCCAGGGCGGCACGGGCTGCACGGTCCTCGTGTTCCCGGAAAGTGCGCCCTGTGCTGTCGACGTCCGCGGCGGCGGCCCGGCCAGCCGGGAATCGGAACTGCTCAGTCCTATGGCGGCTGCGTCGGGCATCCACGCCATCCTGCTCAGCGGCGGCAGTGCCTTTGGCCTCAATGCCTCGACTGGCGTCATGCAGTATTTGGAAGAACAGCACATCGGCTTCGATACGCGCATCTGCAAGGTGCCCCTCGTCGTCGAATCGTGCATCTATGATCTGGGCTGCGGCGACAACGTCCGCCCTGACGCCGCCATGGGCTATGCGGCCTGCCAGGCGTCGGAAAGTGGGGACTTCCGCCAAGGCTGTTACGGTGCCGGTACGGGGGCGACGGTCGGCAAGCTCTGCGGCCCGGACTATATGATGAAATCCGGCCTCGGCGCCTATGCCGTCCAGGTCGGCGACCTTCAGGTCGGTGCCGTCGTCGCCGTCAATGCCGTCGGCGATGTCCTCGACGAAAACGGCCAGATTCTGGCCGGTATGCGCAGCCGCGATGGCCAGGGTTTTGCCGATACGCGGCGGGTCATGCTCGAAGAAGCCGGCCAGACGCCGACCCTCTTTTCCCAGCGCGCCGTCGGGACGACGACCAATACGACTATCGGTGCCGTCGTCACCAATGGGCAGTTCGACAAGGCCCAGCTGAAAAAAATCGCCGCCCTCGGCAGCAACGGCCTTGTCCGGACCATCCGTCCCGTCAATACGACGGCGGACGGCGATTCTCTCTATGCCGCCAGTGTCGGCAACGTTTCGGCCGAATTGAGCCTGACCGGGACCATCGCCGCCTACGTCGTCGAACAGGCCATCCGCCGCGCCGTCCGCCAGGCCGAAAGTATGTACGGCGTGCCGGCGTACCAGTAAAAGGGTAGCCCCTTACGCCAGGCCGGGTTTGTCCTGCCGGTTGTAGTATAGAGTTTGTAGTTTGTAGTGGGGGTATAACTGCGAACTGCGACCTGCGGCCTGCGAACCAGGGATTCCCGCAGGCCATTAATAACGAAATGAGGAACTAAATTATGTACGATTACGTCATCGTCGGCAGCGGCCTCTTTGGCTGTGTCTTTGCCCACGAGATGCATCAGGCCGGCCAACAGTGCCTGGTCCTGGAACGTCGGGGCCATGTCGGCGGCAATGTCTATTGTGAAGAGAAGGACGGCATCCATGTCCATCGCTATGGTGCCCACATTTTCCATACGTCGGACCGCCGGGTCTGGGACTATGTCAATCAGTTCGTCGAATTCAATCATTTTATCAATGCGCCCATTGCCAATTATAAAGGCGAACTGTACAATCTGCCTTTCAATATGAATACCTTTGCCAAGATGTGGGGCATCATCACGCCGGAACAGGCGGCGGCCAAGATCGAAGGCCAGCGCCGGGCGGCAGGGATTACGGAGCCTAAGAATCTGGAAGAACAGGCCATTTCCCTCATCGGCACGGATATTTATACAAAATTAATCAAAGGCTATACGGAAAAACAGTGGGGCCGGAGCTGTACGGACCTGCCGGCATTCATCATCAAGCGCCTGCCCGTGCGCTATACTTTCGACAATAATTATTTCGACGACTGTTGGCAGGGCATCCCCGAAGGGGGCTACAATGTCCTCATCGACGCCCTTCTGGAAGGCATCGAAGTGCGGACTGGCGTCGATTATAACCGCGAACGGGCGTCGTACCTGGATATAGCCCGTAAAGTCGTCTATACCGGTCCCATTGACGAGTATTTCGGCTATCGCCTGGGCCATCTGGCCTATCGGGGCCTGCATTTTGAAACGGAACGTTATAACGAGGTCAACCATCAAGGTGTGGCCGTCATGAACTATACCGACCGGGAAACGCCGTACACGCGGACGATTGAACACAAGCATTTTGAATTTGGCAGGCAGCCTGTGACGTATGTCACCAAGGAATACCCGGCTGAATGGCAGGCCGGCGAAGAAGCCTATTATCCTGTCAACGATGCGGTGAACCAGAATTTATACCATAAATATGCGGCCTTAGCCCGCCATGAACGCAATGTTATATTCGGCGGCCGACTGGCAGAATATACGTATTACGATATGGACGATGTCATCGCCGGCGCCCTGGCTGCTGTAGAAAAGGAAGGATACCATGCAGAAACGAATTCGTAAGGCCGTCATCCCGGCGGCAGGCTATGGGACGCGCTTTTTGCCGGTCACCAAGGCCATCCCTAAGGAAATGATTCCCATTGTCGACAAACCGGTCATCCAGTACATCGTCGAAGAAGCCCTGCAGAGCGGCATCGAAGAAATCCTCATCATCACGGGCCACGGCAAGCGGGCCATTGAAGACCATTTCGATACCAATATCGACCTGGAGCTGCAGCTGCGCCAGCAGGGGAAGGACCAGCTGCTGCATCTGGTCCAGGACATTTCGTCCATCAATATCCATTATATCCGCCAGAAGCACATGCGCGGCCTGGGCGATGCCATCCGCTGTGCCGAATCGTTCATCGATAACGAGCCCTTTGCCGTCCTCTTGGGCGACGACGTCGTCTACAATCCTGAGCAGCCGGCGCTGAAACAGATGATGGATGCCTTCAGCCGCCTGGGGGCTACTATGCTCGGCTGTCAGGAAGTGCCGCAGGAACTGGTATCGCGCTACGGCATCGTCCAGGGCCAGCCGACGGACGACGACCGCGTCGTCAAGCTCATCGACATGGTCGAAAAGCCGGCTGTCGACGAAGCGCCGAGCCGCCTGGCCGCGCTGGGCCGCTATATCCTGACGCCGGATATCTTTGAAATCCTGCGCCGCGTCCAGCCCGGCAAGGGCGGGGAAATCCAGCTCACCGACGCCCTGCGCCTCATGGCCGACCGGGAAGCGGTCTACGCCTACACCTTCAGCGGCCGCAGCTACGACACGGGCAACAAACTGGGCTTTTTGAAAGCCACCGTCGAATACGCCCTGCGCCGGGAAGACTTGGGCGAAGCCTTCCGGGAATACCTGCGCCATAGCCTCCCCTGAGAAGGGGAGGTGGCCTGAAAGGCCGGAGGGGTTCTTCACGGAGCGAGTCTTTATAGTTTGTAGTACAGAGTTTGTAGAAGATGGCTTTAAATTTAAAAGCATTCACTACAGACTACAAACTGCAAACTTAAAACTTCCCAGAGGCTGTCTTAATGCAACAGTCTCTGGGATTTCTTCCTCCTTTGACGGAAGAAACTCTTCATCAGGGCCGCACATTCTTCGGCCCGGACACCGGCTGTGACTTCGGTCCGGTGGTTGAGGCGATCGTTGTCGACGAGCTGGAAGAGGGAGCGCACGGCACCGGCTTTCGGGTCGTCGCAGCCGTAGACGACGCGGTCCAGGCGGCTGTTGACGATGGCGCCGGCACACATGGGGCACGGTTCGACGGTCACGTAGAGGGTACAGCCTGTCAGGCGCCAGCGATTGAGGGCGCGGCAGGCTTTTTCAATGGCCAGCAGTTCGGCGTGGGCCGTCGCACAGGGCAGGCTTTCGCGCAGGTTATAGGCCCGGGCGACGACTTTCTTTTCATAGACGATGACGGCGCCGATGGGGATTTCTCCGACGGCATAGGCCGTCTTGGCTTCGGCCAGGGCTTTGCCCATATAAAATTCATCTTTAGTCATAGTGGATGGAGTCTCCTTAGCAAAAAAATTTATGTCTATCATAACACGAAAACAGGGAAGGGGAAACTATTATGGATGCCATTTGGTGGCAGATTTTCGACTTATTAGGGACGACGGCCTTTGCCGTATCCGGCGTCTTCGCAGCCATTTCACGGCGCATGGACCTCTTCGGCATCTTCGTCCTCAGTGCGGCGACGGCTGTCGGCGGCGGTATCATCCGCGACATCCTCATCGGCAATATCCCGCCGGCTGCCTTTAAGAACAGTATCTATTTGTGGATCATCCTCGGCTCCATGGCCGTCATCACGATCATCGTCCGCTATTTCAATATCCGCATGTGGCGCCGCGTCGTCGGCAAGCTCTCCATCTGGTATCTCGTCTGCGACGCCATCGGCCTCGGCTCCTTTACGGTTACCGGGACCCTTTTGGGCTGCTTCTATTATCCCGACTACTGGATCCTCGACATCACCCTCGGCGTCCTGACAGCTGTCGGCGGCGGCGTCATCCGCGACGTCCTGGCCGGGCGTATCCCCGGCGTCCTGCGCAAGGAAGTCTACGCGACGGCGTCCCTCCTGGGCAGTATCTTCTTGTACGGCGCCGTCATCCCCTTTGAGGTCCCCTTGGAAGTCGGCGCCATCGTCGCCTTTTCCGTCACCGTCGCCATCCGCCTGGTGGCCATCCGACTGCACCTCAATATCCCAAGGATTCGCCGGGCCCACCATCGGAGGGCGTAGGGCGCCCCTACAAATTTTCCCAGGGCCGTGATATAATAAAGGGTACAATTTTTTTCTTCATAATAGGAGTGATAACGTGAATCTGTTACAGAAAGCAGTCAGCCTGGCCGTAGCCTCTTTCTTTTTATGTGCCTCGCCGGCTGCACTGGCAAAGACGATTTTATATGTACCCCAGGATGACCGGCCTGTCGATTATGAATACACGGTCAGTACGGCCGAAGCGGCGGGCTATCAGGTCCTGACGCCGCCGGCCCAGTATCTGTCGGGCATGAACTTCCACGGTTCGCCGGATAAGCTCATGGCCTGGGTCAATGCCAATGCCGGCAAGGCCGATGCCATGGTCCTGTCCATCGATTCCCTGGTCTATGGCGGCCTCGTCGATTCGCGCAAGCATAACCTGCCGATGGAAACGCTGACAGCGCGCCTGGAAAAGGTCGAAGCGCTGCATAAATCGCACAAGAACGTGCCCATTTATGTCTTCAGCACGGTCATGCGCAGTCCCTGGGCCGGCGGCAAGGGCGTCGAACCGGACTATTACCTGACCATGGGCTCCGACATCTATCAGCTGGCATCGCTCCAGGCCAAGATGGACGAAGAAGGCCTGAATCCGCAGGAACGCAATGACTGGTTCGCCATCATGCGCCGCGTGCCCATGGAATACCTCCAGGACTGGTATAACCGGCGCCGCAAGAACATGAGCATCAATTACCGCCTCATCGATGATGCCCGCAAAGGCGTCTTTACCTATTACAGCCTGGGGCACGACGATAATTCCGTCAGCACCCAGTCGTCGCTGGAATCGAAGTACCTGAAAATGGCCGGTACGGGCATCCCCAAGACGGTTTTCGGCTCCTTCCCCGGTGCCGACCAGCTGGGCCTGCTGCTCATCACGCGGGCCAGCAACGATTTCAATAATTATCATCCCAAGATCACCGTCATCTATCCCTTGGGCGGCGGCGAAAAGACCGTGCCCCGCTATGACGGCCAGGCCATTGGCAAGACCATCGCGTCCCACGTCGAAGCCATCGGCGGCACCATGGTCGACAACGAACGGCCGGACCTCTTGCTGGCTGTCAACACGCCGCTGACGACGTCGACGACGGAATCGGCGAACTTTGAAAACTTCCCGATCATGCTCCAGTCGACGCGGGATTTCCTGACGCAGATCGAAAAGGCCGTCAACCTCGACATCCCGGTCAGCATCGTCGATATGGCCTTTTCCAACGGCTCCGACAACACCCTGGTCTACGGCCTCTATCAGGATAAGATGATGTACCGCCTGGCTGCCTACAACGGCTGGAATACGGCCAGCAACTCCGTCGGCTACGGCATCGCCCAGGGCGTCTTGTCCAAGTATATGACGGCCGATGCCCACCGCGACATGCTGACCACGCAGTATCTCGACAACTGGGCGTACCAGGCCAATGTCCGCGATTACATCTACCGTATGCAGCAGAAACTGGAAGCCGGCGTCGTCACTCAGTATTACCCGACGCTCAACGAAGAACTCCAGAGCCGCACGAAGGAACAGCTCCAGCGCTATGCGTCGACGTATCTCGGCATCGACCCCAAGACCGTCGATGTCACCCTGCCGTGGCAGCGCCTGTTCGAAGTCTATGTCGATGTCAAGCCGACGCCGTCTGTCCCCCTGGAAGCCGACGTGCGCCACGATATGAATGACCGCGAACTCCAGAACCTGGCCAATGAAGTCTCGGCCGCCCAGGCCCAGCTCGATGCGGCCCAGACCGTCAATGCCGACGGGACGGTCACGCAGGCCGACCCGGCCGTCCAGGCCCAGCTCCAGGCCGCCAAGGCCGCTGCCCAGGCCCGTTACGAACAGGAAAAACAGGCCCAGGCCATCAATCACAGTGAAGAAAAAGCCCAGCAGAGCCGTACCTGGACTGCACAGAAATAGGATACCCCATGGAACAACAGAATCATACAACGACACAACTTCATGAGAAACGCCGCGTTCCGCTTGGAAAGAAGGGCCGCCGTATCGCTGCCGCCGCAGCCGGGCTGGTCTGTCTCGGCATCGCCGTCGTGGCTTACGGCTATTTCGGCCCCAATTTCCTCCTGCCCTATAAGAGCGGCTACGTCCACGTCCGCAGCGACATGACGGCTTCGGAAGTCGGCGATGTCCTGACCGATGAAGGCTATATTGCCAGCCCCTTGTGGTTCCGCGCCGTAGCGACCGTCACGGGACAGGCCGGTGACATCCATGCCGGTGAGTATACCTTCGATTCGCGCATGAGCCTCCATACGCTGCTGGAAAAGCTGACCAGCGGCAAGTCGGAAGCGGACCGCCTGGTCGTCCCCGAAGGCTATACGGTCCGGGAAATCGCCAAGGCCGTCGCCGCCAACGGGCGCATCAGCGAAGCCGATTTCCTCAAGGCTGCTTCGTCATCGGACCAGCTCCTGCCGTATATGAAGGGCAATCGCAAAGTGACCTTCCCGACAGAAGGCTTCCTCTTCCCGGACACGTATTTCATCCCTTATGACGCGACGGCCGACGACGTCGTGGCCATGATGCTCAAGAACTTCGACGCCCACTTGACGGATGCCATGAAAGCGGGCATTGCCAAGCAGAACCTGTCGATCTACCAGTTCGTCACCTTGGCCTCGCTCATCGAAAAGGAAGCGAAATACGAAAAGGACCGGCCCCTCATCGCGTCGGTCTTCGAGAACCGCCTGAAGATCCACATGAAACTCCAGTCCGATGCCAGCATTTCCTATGCTATGGGGACCCACAAGGCAGCCTACAGCATCAACGAGACGCAGTACGATTCGCCGTACAATACGTACCGCTATGAAGGCTTGCCGCCGGGACCGATCGGCAATCCCGGCATGGACTGCATGGAAGCCATCCTCGAGGCACCACAGACGAACTACCTCTATTTCGTCGCCGATAAGGACGGCCATAATTACTTCGCCGCCACCTATGAGGAGCACATGAAGAACGTCCAGGAGCACATGCCATGATGGAGGCATTGTTCCAGGATATGAAAGCCTGTGCCCGCGAGCGGAACCTGCCCATCCTGCGCGACAGCGAGCTGCCCTTGTTCACGGGCATCGCAGCGTCGTGCCGGCCGAAACATGTCCTGGAAATCGGAACCTGCATCGGCTATTCGGCCCTGCAGATGGTACCGTTCCTGGCACCGGGCGGGACGATCACGACCATCGAGCTCGACCGTGAGCGCTATGACCTGGCCTGCCAGTTCTTCCGGCGCTCACCCTATGAAAAGGTCATTACGGCTATCCACGGCGATGGGACGGCGCTGGCGGAACAGCTTCCCGGTCCGTGGGACTTCGTCTTCCTCGACGGGCCGAAAGGGCAGTATGTGCGCCAGCTGCGATATCTCCTGCCCAAGCTCCTGCCTGGCGCCATCGTCGCAGCGGATAATATCGACTACCACGACATGTTTTATATCGAAGGGACCCTGCCGCACAAACACCGCACGGCCGTGACCCGTTTGCGGGAATTCATGGACCTCGTCGGCGACCGGTCCCTTTTTGAGACTGTATTTTTTGAAAATGGCGACGGCATGACCGTTTCGCAATGGAAAGGATAAGAGAATGGGAAAAATGGAATTGCTGGCTCCGGCCGGCAGTATGGATAAGATGAAGATGGCCTTTTTATACGGCGCCGATGCCGTATACCTGGGAGGGAAGTCCTTCGGCCTGCGGGCTTTCAGCGACAACTTTTCCAATGAAGAACTGAAGGAAGCCGTCGACTATGCCCATGCCCGGGGCAAGCACGTCCACGTGACGGTCAACATCTTCCCGCATAACGACGACCTCAAGGGCTTGCCGGAATACCTCGTCTACCTGCGCGATATCGGCGTCGACGCCATCCTCATCGCCGACCCGGGCATCTTCGCCCTGGCCCGGCAGCTCGTGCCTGACCTGCCTGTCCACATATCGACCCAGGCCAACACGACCAACTGGGCATCGACGAAATTCTGGCGCGATAACGGCGCATCGCGCGTCGTCATGGCCCGCGAAGTGAGCCTACGCGACGTCAAGGAAATCCATGCCAAAGTCCCCGATATCGAACTGGAAGGCTTCATCCACGGCGCCATGTGCATTTCCTATTCGGGCCGCTGCCTGCTGAGCAATTACTTCACCCAGGGCGACCGCGACTCGAACCGCGGCGAATGTGTCCAGTGCTGCCGCTTCAAGTACAACGTCGTCGAAGAGAAGCGGCCAGGCCAGTATTTCCCCGTCGTCGAAGATGAACGGGGGACGTATATCTTCAACTCCAAGGACCTCTGTCTCCTGCCGTACCTGCCGGACCTCTACGACGCCGGCTTTACGAGCCTGAAGATCGAAGGGCGCATGAAGAGCATCCACTACGTCGCCACCGTGACCAAGGTCTACCGCCAGGCCTTCGACGCCTACGAAGCCGACCCGGAACACTTCACGGTCCGCCAGGAATGGCTCGACGAATTGGAAAAGATTTCCCATCGGCCCTACACGCGGGGCTTCTCCGTCTCCCGGCCGACGGCGGCCGACCAGGTCTATAGCCAGTCGAGCAATACCCAGACACATGATTTCATCGGCCTCGTCAAGTCCTGTGATGAAGAAAAGGGCCTGGCCTGGGTAGAACAGCGGAACCACTTCAAACTCGGCCAGACCGTAGAATTCCTCCAGCCCAAGGGCCATCTGGTCCGCTATACCATCGACCGCATCGTCGATGAAGACGGGCAGGAACTCGACGCCGCCCGCCACGCCCAGCAGCTCGTCGGCCTGGCCGTACCGGAACGGCTGGAACCATATTCCATGATGCGCCGCCAGGTGAAGAGCCATGTTTGATGAAGACTGGGTCTACTTCCAGGCCCTTCCGTCGGAAATGACCTTCATCAACCGCATCATCGAAGGCTGTGACTACCTGGGCGTGGTCACGGCCCTGGACGGCAAGAAGGGCATAGGCTTCGTACGGACGACGAAGGACACGGCAGGCGAGACGATTGAGGTACTCCAATCGCTGCCCATCCCGGTGCGCATCCTGAGCCGCCAGGAAGCCTTAGCGCAAGCTGAACAAAAGTAGTGTATGAAATTTACAAAATTTATAGTTATACGATTTAGTGAAAAGTGCTGCCCCTGACGGCAGCGCTTTTTTTGTAGGGGCTTCCACGTGGGCGCCCCTACGATAGAGCAATTCCATGCCGGTTCAAAACGTTACATTTTAAAAGATAGCAGTCCTTGTTGTAATGTGTAAAATAGTTGTTTCTGCTAATCATTTTTTGGCGGTTAGCCCTTTAAATTCTTGACAGAATTGGTGTATAATTAATAATATAATCATAAAATACTTTATAGCGTATATTATATGCGTATACGGTACGCTATTGAATCCAAGACCCGCCGTCTGACGACACGATGTCCATTATCATACATACTGAAACCATAAGCGAAGCGGCCGGGTCCCAGTCAAGTGAGGAGGAGCTTCTATGAAAAAATCTAATTGCCTGGCCATGATTTTGGCCGGCGGGAAAGGAAGCCGTTTGGGCGTCCTGACCAAAGACCAGGCTAAACCGGGCCTTTTGTTCGGCGGAAAATATCGCATCATCGACTTCCCACTGAGTAACTGCCGCAATTCCGGCATCGATACGGTCGGCATCCTGACCCAGTATCAGCCGCTGGAACTGAACTGGTACATCGGCAACGGCAGCTCTTGGAACCTCGACTCGACCAAGGGCGGCACGTACGTCCTGCCGCCGTATCAGAGCGACGGCGGTTCCAACTGGTACCGCGGCACAGCCGATGCTATTTACCAGAACTTGAACTTCGTGGAAATGGTCGGCGACGATTACGTCCTCATCCTGTCGGGCGACCACATCTATTCCATGGACTACGACAAGATGCTCAATTTCCACAAGAAACACCACGCCAAGGTCACCATCGGCACGATCCGCGTCCCCTGGGATGAAGCCAGCCGCTTCGGCATCATGGTCGCCAATGAAAACATGCGCATCACCAAGTTCCAGGAAAAACCGGCCAAGCCCGAAAGCAACCTGGCGTCCATGGGCATTTACATCTTCGACCGCGACGTCCTGGAATCGTACCTCAAGGCCGATGCCAAGGATGAAAAGTTGGAACACGACTTCGGCAAGAACGTCATCCCGGCGATGCTGGCCGACCAGGTCCCGCTGTATGCCTATCCCTTTGAAGGCTACTGGAAGGATGTCGGCACCATCGACAGCCTGTGGCAGGCCAACATGGACCTTATCGCCGACGAACCGCCTATCGACCTGCGCGACAGCAAGTGGCGCATCTATTCGGGCAACCAGAGTTTACCGCCGCACCTCATCGGGCCTAACGGCTCGGCTAAGAGTTCCCTCATCGCTGAAGGCTCGGAAATCTTCGGGACTGTCAGCCATTCAGTCATCTTCTACGGTGTCACCATCAAAGAAGGGGCGAAAGTCACCAATTCCGTCATCATGCCCGGCTCTGTCGTCGAAGAAAATGCCGTCGTCGACAAGGCCATCCTGGGCGAACGCTGCCACATCTATCCCGGCGCCGTCCTCCACAATGAAGACGGGTCTGTCGCCGTACTGGGACGCAAAGGGGAACTGAAACCAAAACAAGTTACAGCGAAAGGGGAACACTAGTTATGAATAGTAATATGATCGGCCTCATCAATATGCGCGAAGACCATCCCTTGCAGGAAATCAACGACACGCGCCCGCTGTCGACGCTGCCCATCGGCGGCAAATACCGCCTCATCGACTTCACGCTTTCCAATATGGTCAACGCCGGCATCGAAAACGTCGGCCTCCTGCTCTCCAGTCAGTCCCGGTCGGTCCTGGACCACATCCGGTCCGGCAAGGAATGGGGTCTGGCCCACAAGGGCGACGGCTTGTTCTATCTGCCGGAAGAACGGGCGGACATCGAACATCCCGTAGAAGGGGACATCAGTGCTTATTATAAGAACCTCATCTTCGTCCAGCGGGCCAACAAGCGCTACGCCCTGCTGTCGGGCTGCGACATGGTCCAGAACATCGACTATGACAAGGTCCTCCACTTCCATCGTCATCACAACGCCGACGTCACCCTCATCTATCAGCAGCAGAAATACGACTTCGACCGCGAAGGCTATGTCCTGACCATCGACGATGTCTGCCCGGACCGGGTCACGGCCATCGAAGCCAAGCCGGAAGTCAAAGCTGGCGATAATTTATACCAGCGGGGAATCCTCATCGACTGCGATGTATTCCAGCATTGCATACGTCGGGCCTATGCCCGGGGATATACCCATTTTATTACCGATGTGCTCCAGCGCAATGTAGACCGCCTGCGGATTTTCGGCTATAATTATCAGGGATATGCAAAACGGATCGATTCCGTCAATTCCTACTTCCAGGTCAACATGGACCTGCGCGACAGCCGCATCTGGCATGAACTGCTCCTCAAGGATATGGATCACCGCATCTATACCAAAATCAAGGACGAAGCGCCGGCCAAATACATGGAAGAATCGCATGTCTCCAATTCTCTCGTAGCTAATGGCTGCATCATCGAAGGCCGCGTAGAGAATTCGATTCTTTTCCGCCGCGTCAAGGTCGGAAAAAATGCTGTCATTCGCAACAGCATCATCATGCAGCACTCGGTCGTCGGCGATGACGCTCAGCTCGATTACGTCGTATGCGACAAGAATACGGTCATCCAGCCGGAAGCTGTGTTGAGCGGCAGCCACGACAACCCGTTGTGCATTGGTAAACGTTCAGTCCGCTAAACGCAACTATGAAGGGGTTAGAGACAATATGAAAAAATGGCAGGATAAGGAAGAATTCAAAAAGTTATTTACCGAGAAAGCTCACATCTTGTGGGAAAAAGATCTGCGGGACATGACCTTGAATGAAGTCTATCAGACCATCGCCTATATGATCCGCGATCTGGTAAGTGAAGATTGGATCCGCACGAATGAAATCTATGCCGAACAGAAGGTTAAGCAAGTCTATTATTTCTCCATCGAATTCCTCATCGGCCGCCTCCTGGAATCGAATCTCCTGGGCATCGATATGGACGACATCTGTCGCCAGGGCCTGGAAGACATGGGCTGGGACCTGAATAAGGTCATCCCGGCCGAACGCGATCCGGGCCTGGGGAATGGGGGACTGGGCCGGCTGGCTGCCTGCTTCATCGATTCCCTGGCAGCGCTGCAGCTGCCGGGCCATGGCAACAGCATCCGCTATCAGTACGGCTTGTTCAACCAGCGCATTGTCGACAACCAGCAGGTCGAACTGCCCGATAACTGGCTGGTCAACGGCTATCCCTGGGAAGTCAAGAAAGTCGACAAAGCCGTCTATGTCCGCTTTGGCGGCAACGCCTACATGCGTCCTGACGAAGACGGCAACCTGGAATGTGTCCACGAAAAGTATTCGTCTGTCCGCGCCGTACCGTACGATGTGCCTATCATCGGCTACCACAACAATACGGTCAACACGCTGCGCCTGTGGCGGGCGGAATATTCGCGGGAACAGCTCTACCAGGAATTGTCCATCGGCGACCGGCGCCGGGCCTTCCGCTACAAGGACAGTGTCCAGCAGATTTCCCGTTTCCTCTATCCTGACGACAGCAATGAAGACGGCCGCCGCCTGCGCCTGATGCAGGAATACTTCTTCGTATCGGCCGGCCTCCAGAGCATCGTCCGCCATTATAAGAAGAAATATCACGAAAGCATCTATAAATTCGACCGCTATGTGGCCATCCACATCAACGACACCCATCCGGCCCTGGTCATCCCGGAACTGATGCGCATCCTCATGGATGAAGAAGGCATATCGTGGGATGCGGCCTGGAACATCACCGTCCGCACCGTGGCCTATACGAACCACACCATCCTGCCGGAAGCCATGGAAAAATGGTCTATCCCCATGTTCAAGGAACTGCTGCCGCGCATTTACCTCATCGTCGAAGAAATCAACAACCGCTGGCTCAAAGAAGTCCGCAGCCTCTATCCGGGCGATGAATCGAGAGCCCGCGACGTCGCCGTCCTCTGGGATGGCCAGGTCCACATGGCTCATCTGGCCGTCCTCGGCAGCCACAGCGTCAACGGCGTCGCCGAAATCCATTCGCAGATCCTCAAGGATTCGACGCTGCACCAGTTCTACACGTGCTTCCCGCACCGCTTCTCGAACAAGACCAACGGCATTTCCCATCGCCGCTGGCTCATCGAAGCCAATCCGCAGCTGGCGTCGCTCATCGACGATACCATCGGTGACAGCTGGCGCCGGACGCCGTCGAAGCTCCAGGACCTCATGCCCTTTGCCGACGACCCGGCCTTCCAGGAACAGCTGACGCGGGTCAAAAAGGACCGCAAGGAAATCCTGGCCCGCTACATCCGCGACCGCTACGATACGGACGTGCGGACGGACTCGATCTTCGACATCCAGATCAAGCGCATCCACCTGTACAAGCGCCAGACCTTGAACATCCTGCACATCCTGCACTTGTACTACCTCTTGAAGGACAACCCGAAACTCAAGATCACGCCGCGGACCTTCCTCTTTGGCGGCAAGGCCGCTGCCGGCTACGGCGAAGCCAAGGAAACGATCCGCCTCATCAACGTCGTCACCCATATGGTCAATTCCGACCGTAATGTCAACAAGCAGATGAAGGTCCTGTTCCTGGAAAACTATAATGTTTCCTTAGGCCAGCTCCTCTTCCCGGCTGCTGACGTGAGCGAACAGATCTCGACAGCCGGCAAGGAAGCGTCGGGCACAGGCAACATGAAGTTCATGATGAACGGTGCCATCACCCTGGGGACCATGGACGGGGCCAACGTCGAAATCCACCGCAAGGTCGGCGACGAAAACTGTGTCATCTTCGGGCTGCGGGCTGACGAAGTCATGAACTACTACATCCACGGCGGCTACTCGTCATGGCAGATGTACAGCGACGACGCCGCCATCCGCCGCCTCATGGATGCCCTCGTCGACGGCTCTATCGGCGGAGACCACTTCGGTATGCTCTACTCGGCCTTCCTCGACCGGAACGACGAATACTTCGTCCTCAAGGACTTCCAGCCCTACTGCCAGGCCCAGCAGGAAATCGCCAAACGCTACGGCGACCATACGAAATGGTGTCATTCGAGCGTCGTCAACATCGCCCAGTCCGGCTACTTCTCCAGCGACCGGACGATTCAGCAGTACGCCGATGACATTTGGCGCATCAAGCCGGTCAAACACTAACTAAGAATCAGGAGGATAAGATATGAAACTCAGTGCAATCGACGAGTACAGTACCTTCTTGTATCATCAGGGTACGAACTACGCCAGTTATCGTCTGTTCGGGGCCCATTTCACGGTCCTGCGCCGCAAGCCCTGCGTGCGCTTTGCCGTCTGGGCGCCTCACGCCCAGCAGGTCAGCGTCGTCGGTAATTTCAATCACTGGGACGCCGATGCCAATCCCATGGAGCGGAGCAGCTGCGGCAACGGCATTTGGGTTACGCATATTGCCGGCCTCCAGGAAGGGGACATCTACAAGTACGCCATCACGACGGCGTCAGGCGAACGCATCTTAAAGAGCGATCCCTATGCCTTCTGGTCGGAAGTACGTCCCAATACGGCATCGAAACTGACCAAGCTCCACTACACGTGGCGCGACAAGAAATGGATGGACAGCCGCAGTGCTTACGATTCGTACCGTAAGCCCATGCTGACCTACGAAGTCCATCTCGGCTCGTGGCGCCGCGGCGAAGACGGCGAAATGTTGTCGTACCGCGATATCGCGCCCCAGCTGGTCGATTATGTCAAACAGATGAATTATACCCACATCGAGCTCATGCCGCTGTGCGAATATCCCTTCGATGGTTCCTGGGGCTACCAGGGGACGGGGTATTTCTCGGCGACCAGCCGCTATGGCAGCCCGGAAGACTTCATGTACCTCGTCGACCTCTGCCACCGCAACGGCATCGGCGTCATCCTCGACTGGGTACCGGGGCATTTTTGCCGCGACGCCCACGGCCTGCGCCATTTCGATGGCGAACCGTGCTATGAATCGGGCAACCCCATGCTGGCAGAAAACAAGGAATGGGATACGATGAATTTCGACTACGGCCGGACGGAAGTCCAGTCCTTCCTCATTTCCAGTGCCCTGTTCTGGATCAGCCAGTTCCACATCGACGGCCTGCGCATCGACGCCGTCGCCAACATGCTCTATCTCGATTACGGCCATGCCGACGGCGACTGGCAGCCCAATAAGTACGGCGGCCGGGAAAACCTGGAAGCCATCGACTTCCTGCGCCATCTCAATACGGCCGTCTTCAAGGAATACCCTCAGGCCCTGATGATTGCCGAAGAATCGTCGGCCTGGCCTCTCGTGACCAAGCCCGTCGACGTCGGCGGACTGGGATTCAATTACAAATGGAACATGGGATGGATGAACGATATGCTCCGCTACATGTCGCTGGACCCGCTGTTCCGCAAGGACAATCACAACCTGATTACGTTTTCGTTATGCTATGCTTTTTCAGAAAACTTCATCCTGCCCTTGTCGCATGATGAAGTCGTCCACGGCAAACATTCCCTCCTGGACAAGATGCCTGGCGACTACTGGCAGAAATTCGCCGGCCTGCGCGCCTTTTACGGCTACTGGATGTCCCATCCGGGCAAGAAGCTTCTGTTCATGGGCAGCGAGTTCGGCCAGTTCATCGAATGGAAATACGATGACAGCCTGGACTGGCACCTCCTCAAGTATCCCATGCACAAGGCCATGCACGACTACGTGCGCAGCCTGAATACGTACTATGTGGACCATCCGGAATTCTGGGAAGAAGACTGCGACTGGTCGGGCTTCTCGTGGATCAGCTGCGACGACTGCGACAACAGCGTCATCGCCTTTTACCGTACGGGTAAGGACGAAACGGACATGACCGTCGTCGTCTGCAACTTCACGCCGGTTGTCCGCCATTCGTACCGCTTCGGCGTCCCCCGGAAAGGGACGTACGTCGAAGTCTTCAACAGTGACGCCACGGCCTTCGGCGGCTCCAACGTCCTCAATGAAGGCGAATTCGAGGCCCAGGATGTGCCCATGCACGGCATGGACCAGTCCCTGGAACTGACCTTGCCGCCGCTGGCGACGATTTACCTGCAGCTGACAGGGAGTGTTAAAAAAAGCAGTGACCAAACCGCGGCGCCGCCGGACAGTGAAAGCCGATAAGTCTGCCGACGATACGGTAAAGAAAACGGCCAAGGCGCCGGGAAAGAAGGCGACGACCCGTGGAAAAGGGAAAGCCAAGACGGCAGCGTCTGAAAAGAAGACTGCTGCAACGAGAAAGAGAAGAACTGGGCGTCCTGCCAAAAAGGAAGCAGACGCCTGATACGGTACTTAGGGAAAGTGGGGGACATACGATGAATGTATTATTTGTGGCCTCAGAAGCAGTGCCATTTATCAAAACAGGCGGGCTGGCCGATGTCATGGGCGCACTGCCCAAGGCTTTAGCCAAGAAGGGCATGGACGTCCGCCTGGTCATTCCGAAATACAGCCGCATCGCTGAAGAAGCGAAGAAGCAGATGAAAGAAGTGACGACAGGCATCGTGAACCTGGTCTGGCGCCAGCTCTACTACGGTGTCGAAGAAATCAAGCAGGACGGCGTGACCGTCTATTTCATCGACAACGAATGGTATTTCAAGCGCGACGGCCTCTACGGCTACGGCGATGACGACGAACGCTTCGCCTATTTCTGCCGCGCCGTCCTGACCATGCTGCCCAAGATCGGCTTCAAGCCGGACATCATCCACTGCAACGACTGGCATACGGGCCTCATGGGCGTCTTCCTCAAAGAAGATTTCTGGCACGATGATTTCTACAAGGGAATCAAAGTCATCTATACCATTCACAACCTGAAATACCAGGGCATCTATCCGCCGTCGATCATGCGCGACATCATTGGCCTGCCGCAGGAACTCTTCGACAACGGCAGCCTGGAATGTGACGGCTGCGTGAACTACATGAAGTCGGGCATGGTCTACGCCGACCACATCACGACGGTCAGTCCGTCGTATGCCCAGGAAATCACCTATCCGTACTTTGGCGAAGGCCTGGATGGATATATCCGCGACAATGGGGAAAAGGTGACGGGCATCATCAACGGCCTGGACATCGACGTCTACAATCCGGAAACGGACCCGTATATCAAGCGCCAGTATTCCGTCGCCAACGCCCGGGCTGGCAAGCGGGAAAATAAAGATGCCCTGCGGGCCGAACTGGGCCTGCGCATCAAGCGGGGCGTCCCCATGATCGCCATGGTCACGCGCCTCGTCGAAGACAAGGGCCTGGACCTGGTCACGCGCATCATGGATGAACTCGTCGACGACGACGTCCAGCTGGTCCTGGTCGGGACGGGCGATGCCGGCTATGAAGAAGCCTTCCGCGAACTGGCCCGCCGCCATCCGACCAAGGTATCGGCGAACATCACCTTCAACGAAGCCCTGGCCCACAAGGTCTACGCCGCTGCCGACATGTTCCTCATGCCGTCGCGGTACGAACCGTGCGGCCTGAGCCAGCTCATCGCCCTGCGCTACGGCGCCATTCCCATCGTCCGCGAAACGGGCGGCCTCAAGGATACGGTCCATCCCTTCGATAAATACAGCAAACAGGGCAATGGCCTGACCTTCCCGAACTTCAACGCCCACGAACTGCTGTTCACGACGAAACGGGCCATGGGTTACTATGAAGACACGGCCCTGTGGGATATCCTCGTCCGCAACGCCATGACCAGCGACTACAGCTGGGACCGCTCGGCCGAAGCCTACCAGAACCTGTACGAAAAAGTATTACAACAATAAAAGACAGTTTGTAGTTCAGAGTTTGTAGTTTGTAGAAATTGGCTTTGCATTTCCAGCTATTCACTAAAAACTAAAGACTGCAAACTCAAAAGGGACTGTCGCATGAAGGCTTCTGCCATTATGCATAGTCCCTTTGACTTATAGTTTGCAGTACGGAGTTTTTAGTTTGTAGCAGATGACTTTAAATTTAAAACCATTCACTACACACTGCAAACTTAATACTCAAAAAGAGGCTGTCTTCATGGACAGCCTCTTTTACTTTCCCCAACCACGAAAGGACCGCTTATGGACTTACGATTGTACCACAACTCTCACGAATTCTATTACCGCTCGTCTTTTGGGGCCGTTCCTTCCGGGAGCCGGCTCATCCTGCGCCTCCGTGCCAGCGGCAGCGATGCTCAGAACTGCCGGGCCCGCATCCGCCTGTGGCAGATCAATGTCGGCGAATCCTTTGTACCCATGAGTTATGAAGACGGCATCTTCACGGGCATCGTCACCATTCCGCCCAAGGGCTGTCTGCTCTGGTATTATTTCATCATCGACGATGGCCATAGGACCTTCTACTATGGCAACAACTACGACCGCCTCGGCGGCGAAGGGGCCAAATATCCCGACGTGCCGCCGGCCTATCAGGTCACGGTCTACGATAAGGACGCCCATACGCCGGACTGGTTCAAGCACGCCATCGTCTACCAGATCTTCCCGGACCGCTTCCGCCACGGTACCCATACGTCGGGCCGCCTCTACGGCAAGAAGGGCGCCGTCATCCACAGCGACTGGGACGATGTGCCCTATTACTGCAAGCGCGAAGGCCAGGGCGACATCGTCTATTACGACTTTTTCGGCGGCAACATCGCCGGCATCCGGGAAAAATTGCCCTATCTCAAGGAACTGGGCATTACGGCCATTTACCTCAACCCGATTTTTGAAAGTTCCAGCAATCACCGTTACGGCACGGCCGATTACTTCCGCGTCGACCCGATGCTGGGGACGAATGAAGAGTTCGCCGAATTCTGTCAGGCTGCCAGGGAAGAAGGCATCCATATCATCCTCGACGGCGTCTTCAGCCATACCGGTGCCGACAGCATCTACTTCAACCGCTTCGGCAACTATCCCGGCGTCGGCGCCTACCAGTCGAAGGAGTCGCCGTACTATGAATGGTACCGCTTCAAGCATTATCCCGACGACTATGAATCGTGGTGGGGCGTATCGGACCTGCCGGACGTAGAAGAAACGACGCCGTCGTACATGGATTTCATCATCAACAGCGAAGACAGCGTCCTCAAATACTGGCTGAACGAAGGCATCAGCGGCTGGCGACTGGACGTCATCGACGAGCTGCCCGTACCCTTCCTGCGCCAGTTCTACCATACCCTGAAAGAGGAAAAGCCCGATGCCGTCCTCATCGGCGAAGTCTGGGAAGATGCGTCGAACAAGGTCAGCTACAGCGAACAGCGGGAATACCTCTGCGGCTACGATATCGACAGCGCCATGAACTACGCCCAGCGCTCCCTGCTGATCGACTTCATGACCGGCGCCAAAGATGCGCGGCGCATGAATGCCGAACTGACGCGGCTCATCGAAAATTACCCGCCTGAAAATTTCTATGCCATGCTCAACCTCATCAGCAGCCACGATGTCGAACGCATCCTGACGGTCCTCACCCGGGCCGGCGGCACCGACGTGGCCACAGCTGAAGAAACAGGCCGGAAGCGCCTGAAACTGCTGGCAGACTGGCAGATGACCATGCCCGGTGCGCCGTGCATCTACTACGGCGACGAAGTGGGCGTCACGGGCGGCAAGGACCCGGACAACCGCCGGACCTATCCCTGGGGCCATGAAGACCTGGACCTCCTGGCCTGGACCAAGGCCCTGACGCGGCTGCGGACAGCACACGACGCTTTACAGACGGGCCGTTTCATCCCGCTCTACGCCGATGGCGACGTCTTTGCCTTTGCCCGGGTCATCGAAGGGGGAAAGGATGTCTTCGGCAAGCCCGCTGAAGACGGTTTCTTCATCATCGCCATGAACCGCAACCCGTCAGCCCTGCGGAACATCAGCCTCTATACAGACGGCTTGGCCTACGGCAAACTGACCAATGCCCTCCATCCGCGCATGACGCCGGTCACGACGGTGAACAGCCGCTTCACCCTAACTTTGCCGCCGTTGAAAGCGGTCATCCTCCAGGGGAAAGATGCCGGGACCAAGCGGGCCGGTGTCCTCCTGCATCCGACGTCCCTGCCGGCTGCCTGCGGCAACGGCGTCTTAGGGCCGGCAGCGTACCGCTTCGTCGACTTCCTCAAGGCCGCCGGCCAGCGGGTCTGGCAGATCCTGCCCCTGACGCCGCCTCTCATGGGCGATTCGCCGTATCTGTCGGAATCAGCCTTTGCCGGCAACGAAGCCCTCATTTCCCTGGAAGTCCTGCGCGACTGGGGCTGGCTGAAACAGGAAGCCTTAGACGATTTCCTGGCACAGGGGAAAAAGACGGCGTCCTGGCACAGCCTGGCAGCCTATAAGGCCAAACTCCTCTGGGATATGTCACATGATCCGGACCTGACCATTCCCTGGGAACCGTTCCGGGCCTTCTGTGAAAAGAATGCCTACTGGCTCGATGACTACGCCCTCTTCCGGGCTGTCCGCGACTTCTTCGGCGGCCGTTGCTGGACGGAATGGCCCGAAGACATCCGCCATCACAGCCGGGAAGCCCTGGCCCAGTATGGCAAGGAGCTGGCCGGCGCCGTATCGCATGTCAAATTCATGCAGTACATCTTCAGCCGCCAGTGGCACGATGTCCGGGCCTATGCCGCTGAAAACGGCGTGTCCATCCTCGGCGACGTGCCCATGTTCGTCGCCCATAACAGTGCCGACTGCTGGGCCCATCAGGACCAGTTCGACCTCGATGAAGCAGGGAATCCGTCGTCCGTCGCCGGTGTCCCGCCTGACTACTTCAGTGCCGACGGCCAGCTCTGGGGCAATCCCCTCTATGATTACCAGGCCATGGCTGCGGATAACTACCAGTGGTGGACAGACCGCTTCCGCCGCATGATGGACCTCGTCGACGAAGTCCGGGTCGACCATTTCCGCGGCTTTGCCGCTTACTGGGCCGTACCGGCCGGTTCGGAAACGGCCAAGAGCGGCGCTTGGAAAGATGGCCCCGGCCTGGACCTCTTCCGGGCGGTCTATCAGAAAATCGGCAGGATCCGCCTGGTCGCCGAAGACCTGGGCGTCATCACCGACGATGTGTGCACCTTGAAAGATGCCCTGCACCTGCCGGGCATGAAAGTCATCCAGTTCCACCTCAAGGACCGGGCCGACGGCCGCCTGGCCTTCGATACCGAGCCGGACTGCATCGCCTATACCGGGACCCATGACAACAACACTATCCGCGGCTGGTATGAAGACGACCTGACGCCGAGCCAGCAGCTCCACGTCCGCCAGATGTTGGGATTGTCCGATGAAGCGGCACCGCAGGAAATCGTCGGCGCCCTCATCGCCTATACCTACCGCCGCCGGGCCGAAACGGTCATAATCCCCATGCAGGACCTCCTGGCCCTGCCGTCGTCGGGACGCATGAACACGCCCGGTGTCGCCGAAGGCAACTGGCACTGGCAGCTCAAAGAAGGCCAGACGACCTTCGACATCGCCCACTGGCTGGCCAAAGTGTGCCGCGAAAGCGGACGTTGATCGTAGGTCGTTCGTCGTAGGCCATTCATCGTAGGGGCGACCACGTGGGGCGCCCGCCAGAGATTGGTCACATCGTTTTTCACGATGTTTGCTGAACCCATAGGCCGTTCATCAAACCATGAACGATACGTAAAAGGAATAACGCGCTGCTCTCTAAAAGAAGGGAGTAGCGCGTTTTTTGTCGAATACGTATAGTAAAAGTAATGTTGAAAAGGATGTGATTTTGTGTATATTACTTACATGCGTATTCAAAATTACCGGAATCTACAAGACGTCGAAATGACTTTCCACGAAAGGGCCAACTACATCGTCGGTGAAAACGCCATCGGCAAGAGCGGCCTGCTGCGCCTCATTTCCTACATGAGTGCCGGCCGCAATGTCGAAGAAGACGACTACGCCGACGTGACCCGGCCCATCATCATCACCTTAGACCTGCACCTGCTCCAGAGCGAGAAGGAGTATTTCGCCGATACGCCGGGCGAGCACCGTCAGAGCCTGCGCGTCCGCATGGAAATGCATGTCAGCGACATGTATCCCCATCTCTACGACGACAACAGCGGCGAAGAACTGCCGTTAGAACTCATCCGCCGCCTGCGCTACGTGTCCTATTCGGCGGCCATGCCGGAAGAACAGCGCGTGCCGCCGCGTATTTACCGCGCCCTGGAACAGAAGCTCTCCCAATGGAGCGAAGCTCACTGGGACGGCCTGTCGGAAGAAGCCAAGGCCTTCATCCATCACGAAGTCGCCGTCGGCAGCCTCGATTCATCGTATTTCGTCAACATCTTCCTCTTGTCCCGCATGCTCTGCCGCATGGACCGGCCCAGGGCGGACAACATGAAATTCATTTCCCTGGCCGCCCTGTGCGTCATCACCCAGGTCTACATGATGTCCATCAGCCGCGCTGTACCGTTGGAACACAACGTCATCGTCGACGAAGAAGGGAAGCGCTACCTGCCCCTCATCATCTCCATCGATGAACCGGAAATGCACCTCCATCCCTACATGCAGCGCTCGGTCCTGCATTATTACCAGCAGCTCCTGAACAATGAAGACCCGCAGTTCTGTGTGCTCCTCAAGGACCTTTTCAACCTCGACGGCCTGCGGGGGCAGTTATTCGTCGTCACCCACTCGACGGATTCCCTCATCGACGACTACCGCCACATCATCCGCCTGTACCGCAACAAGCAGGGCCTGGTCAAAGCGGCCTGCGGGGCTGGCTTCCACTTCAGCGAAGAAATCGAAAAACACCTGATCATGCACTTCCCGGAAGTCAAGGAAGCCCTCTATTCGCGGAGCGTCCTCATCGTCGAAGGGGAAACGGAATACGGCTGTTTCCAGCACTTCGCCAAGACCCTGGACCTGCCCTTCGACTACTACGGCATCTGCCTCATCAATGCCCGCGGCGAAAGTTCCATCTCCAAGATCAAGAAACTCCTGGAATACTTCAAGATTCCCGTCGTCGCCCTCTACGATGCCGACGTCAAGGGCAGCCACAAAGGCAAACGGGGCGTCTACTTCACCAACGAAATCTGCTTTGAAATGGACCTGGCCAAGACCATGATCGACCACGGCCAGCGCCGCGACCTGGACCGCATCATCAACACGGCCTGCGGCGAACACGCCCGGGCCACGACGGACATGATCAAAAAGGCCTGCCGCAAACTGGACGTCAACTTCCACGATTACCCGGCTCGCCTCTTGTGGCACGTCAACCCGCGTAATAAAAAGGCCCTGTACATCTATTACTTCGCCTGGCTCTACAGCAACAAAGGCGTCATCCTCGGCCGCCTCATCGGCCAGTCCCTGAAAAAAGAAGACATCCCGCCGGCCTTCGTCCAAGCCATTGAAGCCGCCGGCCAGCTGGCCAAAGTCACCAAAGCCGTGTAACGGCTTTGGTGACTTTCGTAGGGGCTCCCCGTGGGGAGACCGCTGTGAATAATGGGAATAAACGCGGACCGCAGGCCGCCGCGGTCCCATGGACCGCAATCGTAGGCGTCCCGCCCAAGGCTCCCTTTATAGGGGAGCTGTCAGCGTCAGCTGACTGAGAGGTTGAATTTGCATTCACGTGTAAGGTTCAAGTTTGTAGTTTTTAGTTTGTAGACCATGGTTAAAAATTTAAAACCATCTCCTGCAAACTACAAACTCCGTACTACAAACTATAAAGAGAAGGACCACGAACCACGAGCCCCTAGCCACGAGCCACGATTCGACGGGATTCCCACAAGCGGGCCGCCTTTACAGGACGGCCCCTACTAGCCACTAATCCCCAACCATGGTATGATATAAGGTACAGTCTATTTCAGAAAGAGAGATGCCTTATGAAACTTTTTATTGCCGAAAAGCCGAGCATGGCCCGGGAATTGGCGAAGTGCCTGCCTGATCCGCACCAGCGGGGGAACGGCTGTATCCGCACGGGCGGCGGCATCGTGACCTGGGCTTATGGCCACGTCCTGCAGCAGGCCGAACCCCAGGATTATGATCCCAAGTACAAGCGCTGGAACGCCGACGACTTGCCGATTATCCCCAAGCAGTGGAAGCTCCTGGTCAGCCCGGCCAGTAAGGACCAGTTCAAGGTCATTACGGACCTCATCGCCAACCCCGACGTCGATACTATCGTCAACGCCGGTGACCCGGACCGGGAAGGGCAGCTGCTCATCGATGAGATCCTCGATTACGTCGGCAATAAGAAACCTGTCGAACGGATCCTCTTGAATGCCCTCGACGAGAAGAGCATCCACGAATCCCTCGACGATTTGCGCAGCAACGGCGATTTCGTCCATCTCAAGGAATCGGCCCTGGCCCGCAGCCGCGCCGACTGGCTCATCGGCATGAATCTGTCCCGGGCCTATACCCTGGCCGCCCGCCGTCAGGGACACCGCGTCGTCTTTCCCATCGGCCGCGTCAAGACGCCGACCCTGGCCCTCGTCGTCCGCCGTCAGCGGGAATTGGACAACTTCGTCCCCGTCACGTATTACGTCGTCAAAGCCGATTTCCTTCATAAGAACGGCCTCATCCGCGCCCAGTGGCAGCCCAGGGATACCCAGAGCGGCCTCGACCCGGAAGGGCGCTGTGTCGATGAAAAGACGGCCCAGTCCATCCTCGAACGCCTGCAGGAACGGCCTGACGGAACCATCGTCGAGCATAAAAAGACCAAGAAAAAAGAAGCCCAGCGCCTGCCCCTGTCCCTGTCGTCCCTGCAGGTCCTGGCAGGCAGGCGTTATGGCTATACACCGCAGCAGGTTCTCGATACGGCTCAGGAATTATATGAACGGAAACTGACGACCTATCCCCGGTCGGACTGCGAATACCTGCCGGTGAACCAGCGCAAGGATGTACCCCATATTTTGGCCAATCTCGGGAAACTGCCGGCAGGGAAGCTGGCTGAATGGGTCGCCGGTGCCGACGGCAAGATACGCAGCCGCGCCTGGAACGACAGCAAGATCACGGCCCATCACGCCATCATTCCGACGACCGTAGCCTGTCCCTTCGATAAATTGACGTCTATGCAGCAGCATATTTATTACCTCGTCGCCCAGGCCTATATTGCCCAATTCTATCCCATCCATGAATATGACCAGACGCGCATGGTCATCGAAGCGGCTGATGAACGCTTCGTCGCCCATGGCAAGACGGTCACCGTGCCGGGCTGGAAGGTCCTCTATCAGAGCGACAAGCACGATGACGACGAAGAAGAGAAGGGGACCCTGCCGGCTGTCCGCAAGGGCGATGGCGTCCATTATCAGAACGGCCAGGTCGACAAAAAGGCGACTAAGCCGCCGCCGCGCTTCACGCCGTCGACCCTCTTGGCAGCCATGAAGGAAATTTATAAGTACGTCAAAGACGAGAGCCTGAAGAAGAAATTGAAAGAAGTCCAGGGCATCGGCACAGAAGCGACGCGGGCGACGATTATCCAGGAGCTCATCCAGCGCAAATTCCTGACGACGGAAGGCAAGAAGAAGTACCTCAAGCCGACAGATGACGCCTACCTCCTCGTCGATTCCCTGCCCGATGAAATGCTCTATCCCGACGAAACGGCTGTCTGGGAAGAACGGCTCTATCAGATGAGCCTGGGCAAGGATAAACTGGACACCTTCCTCCACGACCAGCTGTCCTTCCTGGATACCCTGGTCACGGCGGCCCGGAAAGTCGTCATGCACATGGCCGGCATCAAGACCTGCCCCGTCTGCGGCAGTGCCATGGTCAAGCGCCACGGCAAATACGGCGACTTCTACGGCTGCAGCAACTACCCGTCGTGCCGCCACACCGAACCCGTCGACGGAGAAAAGAAACGGCCCGACGCCAAACCGTCGCCGTACCCGTGCCCGCGCTGCCACAAAGGGACCTTCCAGAAACGCAGCGGCCCCTACGGCCCCTTCTGGGTCTGCAGCCAGGAAGGCTGTAATACCAAATGCGCCGACGTCGACGGCGTACCAAGTTACTATGCCAGACACTAGTCTGGCATAGTAACTGTAGGGGCTCCCACGTGGGGAGCCCGCCGCGAATCCTGTGAATAACGCAGGTCGCCGGTCGCAGTCCGCAGTCCGCCGCGGTCCCACGGACCGCAATCGTAGGCGTCCCGCCCAAGGCTCCCTTTATAGGGGAGCTGTCAGCGTCAGCTGACTGAGAGGTTGAATTTGCGTCCCGCGGGATTCCCGCAACGGGCCGCCAGCAAACGGGATTCCCACAAGCGGGCCGCCCTTTGGGACGGCCCCTACTAGCCACTAGCCACCAACAACTACCTATGGTATTATAAATAATAGGCTATTTTTTATAGCTATTTTGTCAACTTTGGAGTCAAAATCATCAATGAAACGAATTTATTTAGATAACGCGGCAGCGACGCCGATGGACCCGCGCGTCCTGGACGTCATGATGCCGTATTTGACGACGGCTTACGGCAATCCGTCGAGCCTTCATTATTTCGGCCAGCAGGCCCGGTCTGCCGTCCAGACGGCGCGCAGCCAGGTCGCCCACTGCCTGGGCGTCAAAGGGGAAGACCTGGTCTTCACCAGCGGCGGCACGGAAGCGGACAACCTGGCCATCCTCGGCTTCCTGCGGGCCAATTACCCCCACGGCGGCCACCTGGTCACGACGGCCGTAGAACACCACGCCGTCCTGCGGACTTTCCAGGCCCTGGAAGGGAAGGGCTATGACGTGACTTATGTCCCTGTCGAAGCCGACGGCCGGGTCACAGCCGACGCTGTGGCCCAGGCCCTGCGCGATGATACGGTCCTTATTTCCGTCATGTATGCCAATAATGAAACGGGCATGGTCCAGCCCATCGACGCCATCGGCGCCCTGGCCCGGCAGAAGGGCATCGCCTTCCACGTCGATGCCGTCCAGGCCTTTGGCTACGTGCCTATCCGGCCGCTGGAACAGGGCATCGACATGCTCACGGTCTGCAGCCATAAGATTTACGGCCCCAAAGGTGTCGGCGCCTTGTACATCCGCCACGGACTGCAGGTCGCTGCCGAAGCCTATGGCGGACCCCAGGAACACCGCCTGCGGGCGGGCACGGAGAATGTCGCCGCCATTGCCGGATTCGGCAAGGCTGCCGAACTCCTGGAGGCCGAACGGGACGACCGCGTCCGGGCGGCGCGGCGCCTGACCGATGCCGTCCATGACCGGCTCATCAAGGGCGACGCCCGCTTCCACCTCAACGGCCGGCGCAACCACGTCCTGCCCAACATCATCGACTTCAGCGTCGACGGCGTGGACAGCGCCATCCTGCTCATCGCCCTCGATCTCCAGGGCCTGGCCGTATCGGCCGGTTCGGCCTGCGAAGCCGGCGCCGTCGAAGCGTCCCACGTCCTCCGGGCCATGGGCGTCGAGGAAAAATGGCTGCGCAGCAGCATCCGCCTGTCCGTAGGCAAAGAAAATACCTTAGATGAAATCGAAGCAGCCGTTGCCATCATCGGCGACGCTGTCCGTAAAAGCAGAGGAGAATAATATGAAACGAGTTGCCGTAGCTATGAGCGGCGGCGTCGACAGTTCGGTCACTGCCGGCCTTTTGAAACAGCAGGGGTATGACGTCATCGGCATTACCCTGCGCCTGTGGGAAGAAGACCCGGCCTGCACCATCGACAATGTCCACGCCTGCTGCTCCCTCAGTTCCGTCGACGATGCCAAAGCCGTCGCCTCGGTCCTGGGGATTCCCCATTATACCCTGGATTTCCGCGATATCTTCCGGCGCGACGTCATCGACTACTTCGTCGATGCCTACGTCCACGGCAGGACGCCCAATCCCTGTATTGCCTGCAATAAATTCATTAAATTCGGTCTGCTCTGGGAAAAGGCCAAGCAGTTCGGTGCCGACTTCCTGGCGACAGGCCATTACGCCCGCATCGTCAAGGACGAAGGGACGGGAATCTATTCCCTGCTCCGCGGCACAGACCGCCGCAAGGACCAGTCCTATGTCCTCTATCAGCTGACACAGGACCTGCTGCCCCATCTCTTATTCCCCATGGCCGGCCTGGAAAAGGTCCATACGCGGGAACTGGCTAAAGAATGGGGCCTGCCGGTCTTCAACAAGCCTGAAAGCCAGGATATCTGCTTCATCCCGGACAACGACTATAAGGGCTTCTTGCAGCACGAACGCAAGGGCATCTTCAAGCCCGGCGACTTCGTCGACCAGAGCGGCCGCGTCATCGGCCGCCACAAGGGCATTGCCGCCTATACCATCGGTCAGCGGCGGGGGTTGAACCTCGGCGGTCCCGGCGGTCCGTATTATGTGACGGCCCTCGACGTGGCCCATAACCGGGTCGTCGTCGGCTCGGAACAGGATTTGTTCTCGAAGACTGTCCATGCCGGTGAAGCGACGTGGGTCGAACAGGCACCGTCCGCACCGTTCCGGGCCCTGGGCAAGATACGCTATGCTGCCCGTGAAGCGGCCTGCACGGTCTATCCCGACGGCGACAGCCTGCGGGTCGAATTCGACGATGCCCAGCGCGCCGTCACGGCCGGCCAGGCCCTGGTACTTTACGACGCCGAAACAGGCGAACGCGTCCTGGGCGGCGGCGTCATCCAATAGGAAAAAAGAGGAGGATTCCTGTGTCTACAGATCATATCAGAAACTTTTCAATCATCGCACATATCGACCATGGCAAATCGACGCTGGCCGACCGGATGCTGGAAATGACCGGCACCGTGCCCAAACGGGAAATGGAAGACCAGCTCCTCGATACGATGGATCTCGAACGGGAACGGGGCATTACCATCAAAGCCCAGTCGGCCCGTCTCATTTACGATGCCAAAGATGGCAAACAGTATACGCTCAATCTCATCGACACGCCGGGGCACGTCGACTTCAACTACGAAGTATCGCGCAGCCTGGCGGCCTGCGAAGGGGCCCTGCTCATCGTCGATGCCACGCAGGGCGTCGAAGCCCAGACCCTGGCCAACGTCTACCTGGCCCTGGAACACGATCTGGAAATTATTCCCATCATCAATAAAGTCGACCTGCCCAGCGCCGACCCGGACCGGGTCTGCAAGGAAATCGAAGACGTCATCGGCCTGGACGCATCGGACGCCATCATGATTAGCGCCAAGACGGGCTACGGCGTCGACAAGGTCCTGGAAGCCATTGTCCAGCGCATCCCGGCACCGGCTGACGAAGGGGACAAGCCCCTGCGGGCCCTCATCTTCGATTCCCATTTCGATGCCTATAAAGGGGCCATCGCCAATATCCGCATCATGGAAGGCAGCGTCAAGCCGGGCCAGCGCATCCGCATGATGGCGTCGGGCAAAGAATTTGAAGTCATCGAAACGGGCGTCTTCCTGCCCCAGATGCATCCCGTCCCGTCCCTGGAATGTGGCAGCGTCGGCTATCTGGCAGCCAGCATGAAGAACGTCCGCGACTGCCGCGTCGGCGATACGGTTACCCTGGCCGACAATCCGGCCAAAGAAGCCCTGCCGGGCTACCGCAAGGCTGTGCCCATGGTCTACTGCGGCCTCTACCCGGTCGAAACGAACGACTACGACAACCTCCGCGATGCCCTGGAGAAGCTCCACCTCAACGATGCGGCGCTGCTCTTTGAACCGGAAACGTCGTCGGCCCTGGGCTTCGGCTTCCGCTGCGGCTTCCTGGGACTCCTGCACATGGACGTCGTCCGCGAACGGCTGGAACGGGAATACAACCTGTCCCTGATCACGACGGCGCCGTCGGTCATTTACCACGTCTACTGCACGGACGGCACCATGGTCGAAGTGGACAACCCGTCGCAGATGCCGGACATGACGAAAATCGACCACATCGAAGAACCGCTGGTCAAGACGACGATCATCATCCCCAAGGACATGGTCGGCACGGTCATGGAAATCTCCCAGAACCGCCGCGGTCAGTACGTCACCATGGATTACCTCGACGACACGCGCGTTTCTTTGATCTACAACCTGCCCCTGTGTGAAATCCTCTACGACTACTTCGACGTCCTCAAGTCGGCGACCCGCGGCTATGCGTCCCTCGATTATGAGCTCAACGGCTACCAGGCCTCGCCTATGGTCAAAATGGACATCCTCATCAACGGCGACGTCGTCGACGCCCTGAGCGTCATCGTCTACAAGGATTTCGCCGCCCGCCGCGGCCGCGCCCTGGTCGAAAAACTGCGCAGCCTCATTCCGCGCCAGCTCTTCCAGATCCCCATCCAGGCCGCTGTGGGCAATAAGATCATTGCCCGCGAAAACGTGGCAGCCCTGCGCAAGGACGTCCTGGCCAAGTGCTATGGCGGCGATATTTCCCGTAAGCGCAAGCTCCTGGAAAAACAGAAGGAAGGCAAGAAGCGCATGAAACAGTTCGGTACCGTCGAAATCCCGCAGGAAGCCTTCATGGCCGTCCTCAAAGTCGACGAAGAATGACGCTGGGCCTGTACGTCCACATCCCGTTCTGCCGCCATAAATGCCTGTACTGCGACTTTCCGTCCTATGCCGGCCTGGAGCGATACTGCCAGGGCTATGTCGAAGCCCTGTGCCGGGACATCGCGGCCTCGCCCTATACCGGGGAAGGGGCTGATACGGTCTACGTCGGCGGCGGTACGCCGTCAATGCTGGAAGCCGGCGACGTCAGCTGCATCCTGAAGACCCTGCGGCAGACCTTCTGCATTGCCAGCGATGCGGAAATCACGATAGAAGCCAATCCGGACAGTCTCGATTATGATAAGGCCGCGGCTCTGGCCGATTGCGGCGTCAACCGCCTGAGTCTGGGCGTCCAGTCCTTTTCCGACGCCATGCTGGCCTTTCTGGGCCGGGTCCATACGGCAGCCCAGGGCGAAGCGGCCATCCAGGCGGCCTACGCGGCTGGCATCCATAATTTGTCCCTGGACCTGATGTACGGCCTGCCCGGCCAGCACCTGGCCGACGTCCGCCGCGACGTAGAGCGCCTTTCCCAGCTGCCCGTGGTCCACGCGTCCATTTACAGCCTCATCGTCGAAGACGGGACGCAGCTCAAGGCGGGCCTGGAAAAGGGGACATGGCACCTGCCGCCTGACGGGACGGTCGAAGCCATGGGGAAGGCCGTCCACGACGCCATGCACGGTTATGGCTTCCATCACTACGAGATTTCCAGCTATGCCAAAGGGCCTTTCGAGTCGCGCCATAACAGCAAATACTGGACTTATGAGCCTTATATCGGCTTCGGTGTATCGGCCCATTCCTTCGATGGGACGACGCGCTGGGCCAATATAGCCAACATCCCGGCGTATATCCATAAGGCCGGCAGGGAGAGTGTCGTCGCCGAATCCGTCGCCATCGACGCCAAACGGGCCGTCGAAGATTACTGCTTCCTGGCCCTGCGCCGCCGGGTCGGCATCGATTACGGCGATTATGCCAGACGCTTCGGGAAATCCATCGAAGCCGACTTCGGTCCTGTCATCGACGGCCTCATCCGCCAGGGCCTCCTGGAACGCACCGAGCGGGGCTGCTGCCTCAGTGAAGACGGTTTAGGATATGGCAATTATGTATTCAGTAAATTTATACGCTGAACCTCAGAAATTGTTGACAAATGACGCTAATCTGAGTATAATTTCATTGTGTGCAGTAAAAGCACTCCCTATCATACCTTGGAGGGAGGGATAATAGAATGGCAGAAATCAGAGTTGGTAAAAACGAAACGTTAGACAGCGCACTTCGCCGCTTCAAACGTTCTTGCCAAAAGGCAGGTGTTCTTTCCGAAGTACGGAAACGTGAACACTACGAAAAACCGAGTGTACGGAGAAAGAAAAAATCCGAAGCAGCACGGAAACGGAAGTACAGAGCATAATCGTCAAATGTAAGAAGGGTGATAGCATGTCTCTTAAAGAAGAACTGCTTCAGGACATGAAAGCGGCCATGAAAGCCAAAGAAGCCGGTAAAACGGCTTTATCCGTCATCCGCATGGTCCGTTCGTCCATCCGCAATACGGAAATCGACGGCAAATGCGAACTCGATGACGCTGGCGTCGGTGCCGTCATTGCCAAAGAAATGAAACAGCGCAAGGAATCGTTGGCAGAGTTTGAAAAGGCAGGCCGCAGCGACCTCGTCGAAGAAACGAAGGCCGAAATGGCCGTACTGGAAAAGTACATGCCCAAACAGCTCACAGCCGATGAAATCCACCAGATCGTCAACGATGCCGTTGCCGGTCAGAGCGGTCTCAAGATGGGCGACGTCATGAAGCTCGTCATGCCCAAGGTCAAAGGTAAGGCCGACGGCAAGCTTGTTTCACAGATTGTTCGAGAAATTTTACAAAATAATTAGTTTTGTTAGATTTTTCTAAAAAATCTATTGACAAATAGACTGATTGATTGTATTATTTTAGCATGATTTGAAAATAAAATAGGTCATGAAACAAGAGTCAAAGAAGACTCCGAACCTTAACCACAGGGGCGGAGTCTTTTTTTTCACCCAAAGGAGGAGTCATGATGGCTAAAGATGATTTAGTATATGTAATCCCTGCAGGTCAATATGGTAAAGAAGGTGTGCTGGCTTTACTCGAACAGCACCCGGAAATTAAATTTGTATCTCTCGTAGGCATCGACCTCGCCGGTAACGATACGGACGAAAAGATTCCTATCAGTGTATTCTTCGATGAATACGATAAATTCTTCAATGCTACGGCTTTCCAGACAGACGGTTCTTCCGTTGTCCTGCCGGGCATCGCTACCTTGTCCAATGCTCGTGTCGACATCAAAGCCGACCCCGGCGTCGACTGGTTCGTCGATTACAATGACGGCAATATCGATTCGGAAACGGGCAAACCCGTCGGTACGCTCCGTATCCCGAGCTTCCTCCGCCATGCTACGGGCTTTATCGACTCCCGTTCCATCCTTCGCAACACCTGCGACTACGTAGGCGACCAGATTTTGGCTCTTGTCAAGAAATACGGCATCAAAGGCACGTCCATCAATCCTGATGACATCGAAAAGATCGTCTTCACGACGGCTACAGAATTGGAATTCTGGGTCAAGACCCCGAGCCAGGACGTAGCTACCCGACTCTTGTCGGCATCCCAGAAGATGCAGGAACAGTACTGGCAGCGTACACACGGCGTCGTCCGCACGGCGCTTGAACAGACCGTCGAACGCCTTGAAAAATACGGCCTCGAACCGGAAATGGGCCATAAAGAAGTCGGCGGCGTCAAAGCCCAGATCGACGATTCCGGTAAATTGACCTTCGTCCTCGAACAGCTCGAAGTCGACTGGAAATACGCCAGCGACCCTGTACAGACAGCCGATAACGAAATCGCTGCCCGTATCATCGTCCGCGAAGTCTTCCGCGAAAACGGCCTCGAAGTCACCTTCCAGGCAAAACCGATCCACGGTGTTGCCGGCTCCGGTGAACATACGCATCTCGGCATCGGCGCTATCATGAAGAATGGCAAATTCGTCAACCTCTTCAACCCGGATGACATGAAGAGCGAATTCCTCTCGGCCGTCGGCTATGGCGCTATCATGGGTATCCTCAAACACTACGAAGTCATAAACCCCTTCGTATCGTCGACGACGGACTCCCTCAACCGCTTGAAACCGGGCTTCGAAGCTCCTGTCTGCATCGTTACGGCTCTCGGCGGCGAAACACCGGACGTTCCGACTCGTAACCGTTCCGTCCTGGCCGGCCTCATCCGTGACATCACCAGCCCGGCAGCTACGCGTTTCGAACTCCGCGCTCCCAACCCGTTCACCAATACGTACATCGCCATCGCTATGTGCTACCTCGGCGCTCTGGACGGCATCAAATACGCTCTCTCCAGCGGCAAATCGACGGCTGAACTCCTGGCTGAACTCTCCAAGAAACCGGGCGAAGACGCAGATTACCTGGAAAAAGACCGGGCATACCGCTCCGAAGTCGACGTCTTCGAAAACTTCAGCGACGAAGAACGCAATGCCATGTTCGGCAAAGCTCCGCGTACGGTATGGGAAAACTTCAAAGCCCTTACGACGTATCCGGAAAAACTGGACGACCTCGCTTGCGACGCTTTCCAGAAACGCATCATGGAATCCTTCAAACTCGGCGCTCTCAGCCGCTGGGCACTGGAACTCCAGTACCGCATCATTCCGGAAAACCTCTCGAAAGTCATCGCTGCCGAACAGCTCCATGCTGATGGCGACAGCAATGCTCTCGAAGTCGAACGCTGGACCAAGATTAACGCTCTCCGCACGGAATTAGGCCGCGACACCGAAAAGAGCCTGTCCATCTTCTCCAAGATCAAACAGGCCCTGGCTGCTGACGACTACGATACCGCATCGGACCTCATGGTCGAAATGAGCGACAAAATGGATCAGCTCACCGACATGTACTACGAATATTCTCATAACGCTTTCTAATATATCGTTTGGATGTAAAAAGGAGCTGTCGCATTGCGACAGCTCCTTTTTGAGTTTTAAGTTTATAGTTTTTAGTTTGCAGCAAATGGTAAAAAATTTAAAATCAGCTTCTACAAACTACAAACTCCACACTACAAACTATAAAGAGAAAGGGATATCACATGATGGCAAAAGCCTTCGTGCGACAAGCCCTTTTTTATAATGACAAGCAACCTCTCAGTCAGCTACGCTGCCAGCTCCCCTATAAAGGGAGCCTTAAGCCTCTCCTGATAGGAGAGGTGGCCCATAGGGCCGGAGAGGTTGCCTTTTGCCGCCCCTGGGACGGCACTTACGATGCGGCCTGCGAATGCGAACTGCGGCCTGCGAACTGCGTCCTTTAAAAATGGAAGGTCACGCCGGCGCCGACGCCGTGTTCGTTGTCGCCGTCTTCGGGCATGTAGTTATGGTAATTGACGTTCAGGCCCCAGCCGAAGGCGATGTTGTAATTGAGGCCGGCCTGGGCTTCGGCAAAGTGCGAGCCCTTGACGTAGGTCGCATAGGGCTGGAGGCCCAGGATGTGCGGCGCAGCGACGCCGATGCCGCCGTAGAAGGACGTCGAGCTCGACTGTTCGTCGATGTTGTTGCGCCAGCCGCCGAGGAGCTGGACTTTCGAGCCGATGACATTGTATTTGGCATAGATGTCGTTCTGGTTGCCGTACTGGTCGCGGTCGGCCCGTTTATAGCCGATGGTCGTCCGCGGCAGGACTTTGGCTTCGGCGTACTGTTCTTTCGTGCCGACGCCGAGGCTGACACCGGCTTCGGGCAGGACGGACAAGGCGAAGGCCTGGGGCAGGGCAAAAGCCGTGCAGGCCAGTAAGGCTGTGGTCAATTTCTTTAACATACGTATCGCTCCTTTGCGAAAAAATCATTTCAATTCCAGACCGACCGGGCAGTGGTCGCTGCCGGTGATGTCGGTGTATATGGCGGCTTTTTCCAGCCGGTCGTCGAGGTCCTTCGTAGTCAGGAAGTAGTCGATGCGCCATCCGGCATTGTTCTGACGGGCTTTGAAACGGTAGCTCCACCACGAATAGATGCCCGTCACGTCGGGGTAGAAGTGGCGCCACGTATCGGTGAAGCCCGCTGCCAGGAGGTCCGTCATCTTCTGCCGTTCTTCATCGGAGAAGCCGGCGTTCTTATGGTTCGTCTTGGGGTTCTTGAGGTCGATTTCTTCGTGGGCCACGTTGAGGTCGCCGCAGACGATGACCGGCTTGTCCCGGTGCAGTTCCAGCAGGTACTGGCGGAAGTCGTCTTCCCATTTCATGCGGTACGGCAGGCGGGCCAGTTCGCTCTGGGAATTGGGCGTATAGCAGGTCACGAAGTAGTATTCCGGGAATTCCAGGGTGATCAGGCGTCCTTCGTGGTCGTGCTCGTCGATGCCCATGCCGTAGCGGACGGACAGGGGAGACAGGCGGGTGAAGATGGCCGTGCCGCTGTAGCCTTTGCGGTCGGCATAGTTCCAGTATTGTTCATAGCCCGGCAGGTCCAGGTCGATCTGGCCGGCCTGGAGCTTTGTTTCCTGCAGGCAGAAAACGTCGGCGTCGAGGGCTTGGAACGTATCCATGAAGCCTTTCTTCATGACAGCCCGCAGGCCGTTGACGTTCCAGGAAATAAATTTTGTCATGCAAATCACCTTTCTTCCTTATATATCTAGGATATTGATACATTTTTTGTTATAATGAATGTAAACTATAACAATGATGACGTACAGCCATGGGGAGTGGGGGATGGAACCCCGCATACTCGTCCTTATTGTATAAAATCGCTGTGCGATTGTCAAAATAATGAAGCAGGTGATAGTATGGCAGTACATGAATTGGCAGGTACCAAAGTAAGAAAAGAAGACTACATTGATTTGAAAGCCATCGCTGCGGCATATCATACGACGCATCCCGATGTGGCGGATCCTCATCAGCAGGTCCGTTTCGGCACATCAGGCCATCGCGGCCAGGCCGGCAACGGCAGCTTTACCCAGGACCACGTGGCGGCTATTACCCAGGCTGTCTGCAACTTCCGCAAGCAGTTCGGCGCCGAAGGGCCGCTGTTCGTCGGCGAAGATACCCATTATCTGTCGAAACTGGCTTATGAAACGGTCTTGTCCGTCCTGGCAGCCAACGGCGTCACGGCTTACGTCGATAGTGTTGGCGATTTCGTACCGACACCGTCTGTATCGCGGGCCATCCTGCGCTACAACAGCCATCGTGGTGAACGCCTGGCCGACGGTTTGATCATTACGCCGTCCCACAATCCTCCGGAACATGGCGGCATCAAGTATAACCCCATTACCGGCGGGCCGGCCGGTTCGGATATCACCAAGGCTATCGAAAGGGAAGCCAACCGTCTCCTGGCCGGCCACAACGAAGGCGTCCAGATGATGGCCTATGACCAGGCCAAGGACAGCGCATTTGTCGTCCCTTATGATTACAAGGGCCTCTACGTGGCCGAACTGGACTCCATCATCGACATGGACGCCATCCGCGACGCTAAATTGCGCATCCTGGTCAACGCCCTGGGCGGGTCGGGCATGAACTACTGGCACCAGATTTCCGACACGTACCACCTGGACCTGGATTTCGTCAACGATACGTATGACCCGCAGTTCACCTTCATGAATTACGACCACGACGGCAAGGTCCGCATGGACTGCTCGTCGGCCTATGTCATGTCGGCCGTCACCGGCCAGGCCGCAGACTATAACCTCGTCCTGGCCAATGACCCGGACTACGACCGCTTCGGCATCGTCTCCGGCGCGGAAGGCATGATTTCGGCCAACGCCTTTTTGACCGTCGCGGCCCATTATCTCATGACGCACCGCAATTTCGAAGGCCTGGGCATCGCCAAGACCGTCGTCACGACGGATATGCTCGCCCGGGCAGCCAAGCTCCTGGACATCCCGCTCTATGAAGTCCCGGTCGGCTTCAAATATTTCGGCCCCCTCTATACAGATGGCAAGATCGCCTTTTCCGGCGAAGAAAGTGCCGGCGGCTCGTTCATCGCCAAGGACCGCAGCGTCTGGACGACCGACAAGGACGGCATGATCATGTGCCTCCTGGCCGCTGAAATCCGCGCCGTCACGGGCAAATCGCCCATCGAATATTACAACGACCTCTGTGAAAAACTGGGCCGGCCGTACACCATGCGCAGCGATGCACCGGCGACGCTGGAAGAAAAAGACAAGATCAGCGCCCTCACCGAAGCCGACGTCACGGAAAAGACCTTGTGCGGCAGCCCCATTACGGCCGTCCTCTCCAAGTCCCCGTATGGTGATTTCGCCATCGGCGGCGTCAAGATCACGACCGACGACGGCTGGGTCGCCGCCCGCCCGTCCGGCACCGAAGACCTGTACAAATTATACGCTGAAAGCTTCGTTTCGCCCGACCAGGCCGGCAAGCTCCTGGAAGAAGGCAAGGCCCTCATCAGCAAGGCATTGAATAAATAGCTCAGAGTTGCAAGTTTGTCGTCAATTCTATCATTTCGTATGCAGACAGTGGAATTCAGTACGCTACCTGTGCTATAATAGGGAAGCATGGAATTTAATAACGAAAAGGAGTGGACAGCTGTGAAAGTTGTAATCACCGTAGTTGGCGTGGACCGCACTGGTATCATCGCCGCCGTCAGCCAGATCATGGCAGAAAATAAAGTCAATATCTTGACGATCAACCAGGTCATCTTAGATGGCATTTTCAACATGGCCATGATCGTGGACATGGATAATTCCGATATTACCTTAGATACCTTACAGGATTTGCTCAAACAGAAGGGCGATGCCCTCGGCGTTGAAATCCGGGCGCAGAACCAGGCTATTTTTGACGCAATGCATCGTGTAGGCTAAGGAGAAATGATATGCTGACAATCCAAGACGTACTTGAAACGAATCAGATGATTCAAAAGAACAACCTTGACGTCCGCACCATTACCATGGGCATCAGCCTCCTCGACTGCTGCGCCAGCGACGGCAAGACCTTGTGCAACAATATTTACGATAAAATCACGAAATACGGTGAACACTTAGTCGAAACGGGAGAAGCCATCTCCCGCGAATACGGCGTGCCCATCATCAATAAGCGCGTCTCCGTGACGCCCATCAGCCTCGTCGCCGGGGCCAGCGACCTGACGAGTTACGTCGACATCGCCCGGACCCTCGACAAGGCAGCTAAAGAAATCGGCATCAACTTCATCGGCGGCTTCTCGGCCCTGGTCGAACGGGGCATGAGCAAAGGCGACCGCATCCTCATCGACTCCATCGCCGAAAGCCTGGCTGTGACCGACCTCGTCTGCAGTTCCGTCGCCGTCGGCTCGACGAAGGCCGGCATCAACATGGATGCCGTCGCCGAAATGGGCCGCGTCTTCAAGGACCTGGCCGAACGGACGAAGGACCAGGATGCCTTAGGCTGCGCCAAACTCGTCGTCTTCTCCAATGCCGTCGAAGACAACCCCTTCATGGCCGGTGCCTTCCACGGCGTCACCAATGGGGATTCGTGCATCAGCGTCGGTGTCAGCGGCCCGGGCGTCGTCAAAGTCGCCCTGGAACAGGTCAAAGGCCAGCCCTTTGACGTCGTCGCCGAAACCATCAAGAAGACGGCCTTCAAGATTACCCGCGTCGGCCAGCTCGTCGCCATGGAAGCGTCGAAGCGCCTCAACATGCCCTTTGGCATCATCGACCTGTCCTTGGCTCCGACACCGGCAGTCGGCGACAGCGTCGCATCGATTTTGGAAGAAATGGGCCTGGAAAGCTGTGGTGCCTGCGGCACGACGGCAGCCCTGGCGCTCCTCAACGACGCCGTCAAGAAGGGCGGCCTCATGGCTTCGTCCCGCGTCGGCGGCCTGTCTGGCGCCTTTATCCCTGTCAGTGAAGACAAGGGCATGCTCGAAGCCGTCGGCCGCGGCAGCCTGAGCCTGGAAAAACTGGAAGCCATGACCTGTGTCTGCTCGGTCGGCCTCGACATGATCGCCATCCCCGGCAATACGCCGGCCTCGACCATTTCGGCCATCATCGCCGACGAAGCGGCTATCGGCATGATCAACAACAAGACGACGGCCGTCCGCGTCATCCCCGTACCGGGCAAGGACGTCGGCGACAATGTTGAATTCGGCGGCCTCCTCGGCCATTGCCCGATCATCAATGTCAATAAATACAAGTCAGATGAATTCATTGCCCGCGGCGGCCGCATCCCGGCGCCCATGCGCAGTCTGACGAACTGATAGATTAATGGAAAGTAGGCGTGTGTTGTGCTCCAATATGTTGTACCCTTTGTAATTGCATTAGTCGTTTCTTATCTCCTGACGCCGAGCGTCAAGAAACTCGCTATCAAGATCGGCGCCGTGGACCGGCCCAATGCAAGAAAGGTACATACTCATGTCATCCCGCGGCTCGGCGGGCTGGCAATCTATATCGGCTTCATGGCAGCCGTCTTGTTCTGCGTGCCTTTGCAGCATGAACTGGTCGGGATGCTCCTGGGCTGCACGGCTATCGTCGCCGTCGGCATCTGGGACGACATCTGCAATATCCCGGCCAAGGTCAAGCTCGTCGGCCAGATCCTGGCCGCCTGCATCCCCATCGCCTTTGGCATCCAGATCGAATGGCTGACCAATCCTTTTGGTGATATCATCGTCCTGCCAGAAATCATTGCCATTCCCGTGACGATTTTCTGGATCATCGGCTTTACCAATACGGTGAACCTCATCGATGGTCTTGACGGCCTGGCAGCCGGCGTCGCCTTCATCGCATCGATTTCGATGTTCCTCCTGGCTTATAACCTGAACCAGTTCCTGCCGGCTCTGGTCATCGTGTCCATGGCCGGGGCGGCTTTGGGCTTCTTGCAGTACAATTTCAACCCGGCCAAGATTTTCATGGGTGATACGGGCAGTATGCTCCTGGGCTATACCCTGTCCGTCGCCGCCGTCTTAGGCCTGGTCAAGACGGCAGCCACCGTGGCTCTCGTCGTACCCATCATCGCCCTGGGTCTGCCGATCCTCGATACGACGTTTGCTATCATCCGCCGCAAGATGAGCGGCGTTCCGATTTTCCAGCCTGATAAGGGCCACCTGCATCATCGCCTGCTGGCTCTGGGCATGACACAGAAGCAAGCCGTATTAATAATGTATTTTGTCAGCATGATTCTCGGCATCGTAGCCCTCTTTGTAGCCAACGTGAGCTATAAGACGGGTATCGTGACTGTCCTGGTCGTTCTTGCCGTCATCATTTATTCGGCAAAACGCATTGGCATATTGCGCAAATCAACGACCGATTCTACCCACAAACAGTAGTGGGTGGAATCGGTTGTCTTATAAGGAGGTTTTTTTATTATGATCAAGGTAATGACTGTATTCGGTACGCGGCCGGAAGCCATCAAGATGGCCCCTGTCGTACTGGAATTGCAGAAACATGCCGACCGGATCCAGACCATCGTCGCCGTTACGGCCCAGCACCGTCAGATGCTCGACCAGGTACTGGATCTCTTCCAGATTACACCGGACTATGACCTGGATATCATGTCCCAGGGGCAGACGCTGTACGACATTACGACCAAGTCCCTCATGGGCCTGAAAGATGTCCTGGCCAAGGAAAAGCCCGACCTGGTCCTGGTCCATGGCGACACGACGACGACCTTTGCCGGCGCCCTGGCCTCGTACTACCAGCAGGTCCCGGTAGGCCACGTCGAAGCCGGTCTGCGGACAGGGGACATCTATTCGCCCTTCCCGGAAGAAATGAACCGCAAGCTGACCGGTGCCATCGCAGCCATCCACTTCGCACCGACGGCGACGGCCAAGGCCAATCTGCTCAAGGAAAATGTAAATCCTTCTCATATTTATGTGACGGGGAATACCGTCATCGACGCCTTGATGACGACCGTTGCCGGCGACTATGACTTCGGCGACGACCTGAAGGACGTCGATTTCCATAACCACCGGGTCATCCTCCTGACGACGCACCGCCGGGAAAACCTGGGTGAACCGATGCGCCATATCTATAAGGCCCTGCGCCGCATTATCGAAGAGATTCCCGATACGGAAATCGTCTTTCCTGTCCACCGTAATCCGCTGGTGCGCAAAGTCGTCGAAGAGGAACTGGCCGGTGTCGACCGCATCCACCTCATCGACCCCATGGAATATGAACCCTTTGCCAATCTCATGAGCCTGAGCAGCCTGGTCCTCACCGACTCTGGCGGCATCCAGGAAGAAGCGCCGTCTCTCGGCAAGCCTGTCCTGGTCCTGCGCAATACGACCGAACGGCCTGAAGCCGTCGAAGCCGGCACGGTACGCCTCATCGGCACGGACAAGGATGTCGTCTATGCCGAAACGAAGCGGCTCCTGACCGACCAGGCCGCTTACGATGCCATGAGCAACGCTGTCAATCCCTATGGCGACGGCAAGGCTTCGCAGCGCATCGTCCAGGCTATTCTCCACGTTTTTGCCGGGGAAGAAGCCGTTCCGGATGATTTTAGCCGCTAAGTATTGTCTTAGGCTATACTGAGAATCGTTTTTAGCTATAACGTTTAAATTTCTTTCATTTTGTATTGATTTTCCAGATTTTCCGTGCTAAAATAAGCCAATAATCGTTGCTGGCAGTATATAACTGCTATACCAAACGATTATGGAAAACTGCCATCGCCCGAGCAGGAGTGTATGTAGTATGAGACATCATGATGATCCTCACGATGACAAATTAAATCACATGAGGCTTTGGGATATTGTTGTCATTGCCGGTTCCTTAGGTTTGTCTCTCTTCGTCTGCATCTGTGTCGGCGTCGCCATAGGGCACTTCATCGATGTCCATGCCGGGACGTCGCCGTGGGGATTGATTCTTTTTTCCTTCATCGGTGCCATCTCCGGATTCTGGACCTTATATAAAAAAGCCTTGTCCTATCAGCAGGACGAGGCGCGCCATGGCCGGCATCTGCGCAAGTGAAATGTCACGGAGGATAGCCTATGGAAGCGTTTTATGCTTATGTAAAGGCAACAATATACAAGCTCGTTGGTTTTACGTGTATCGTCACGGCCGTCCTTTTTCTAGGAGGCTGGTGGCAGTACATAAGTGGCTGGTGTATCGGCAGCGGCTTGAACATCGTTTATTTCTTCATGCTCAGCAGCCGTTCGGTACGGGCCTTAAAATTGCCGCCTGGGCAGGCGGCGTCATTCATCCGCGGCGGTGCCGTGTTCCGGCTGGTCTTCATCTGCCTGGCCGTCATCGTCATCCTGCAGTTCCCGTCCATTTCCCTGGGGGCTGCCGTGGCCGGTATCTTTTCGTACCGCGTCCTCGTCTTCGCAGATGTACTGACTGCGCGTCTCAGACGGTAAAGGAAAGGAGGTATTGCGTATGGAATTACATGCAGGGCATCATATGGTCGTCCAGCTCCTGGGTCTGAATGTCAACTTGGATACGCTCATGATGACCTGGCTGGTTGCGGCTTTGGTCATTATCGTCACTGTCGCTGCGACAAGGGGCCGGTCCCTCGTCCCGTCAGGACTTCAGAACGCCATGGAAATCGTCATCGAAGCATTGCTCGATCAGTTCAAGGAAACGTTGGGGCCGAAATACGGCCAGGTCGTTTCGGTCTTGCTGACGATGTTCCTGTTCATCCTCTTCGCCAACGAATTGGGCATGCTGCCGAATCCGCATGTCCTGGCTTCGCCGACGAATGATTTGAATACGACTGTCGCCCTGGCACTGGTTTCTTCCTTTATGGTCCACTTCATGGCCTTGAAGAACCAGGGGTTCAAAAAGCATTTCAAGCATTTCTTCGAACCCTTTGCGCCGTTTGTCGTCATCAATCTGATGGAAGAAATCACCAAACCGTTGACACTGGCCTTCCGTCTCTTTGGCAACATCCTGGCCGGTGAAATCCTGTTGGAAGTCCTGTACTTCCTCGTGCCTGTCGCCATCCCGATGATTTGGATCCTCTTTAGCTTCGTCATCGGCCTCATCCAGGCATTCATCTTCACCATTCTGACTACATCGTATCTGGCACCGTCCTTTACGGAAGACTAAGAAAAGCTCAGATACCGTTACAACTTAGGAGGTTATTTATTATGGAAAAAGCTCTCGTATTGGCATTATCTGCATTTGGTGCATGCTTAGGTATTGGTTTGGCAGCTCTCGGCGCTGCTATCGGTGACGGCCATGCCGCATCGAAGATGCTTGAAGGTACGGCCCGCCAGCCGGAAATGGGCGGCAAACTCCTGGTCAACATGCTTATCTCCATCGGCCTGATCGAATCCATGCCGATTATCGCAGCTGTCATCGCTATCGTATTGGTCTTCGCCAATCCGTTCGTCAGCCTGCTCTAATCCGAAGATTCTAATATACAGCCGGGGAGGGAAGTACATTGGTTAGTATTAATGGTACCTTGCTGTTCCAGTTCATCAACTTCTTCGTGTTAGTTGCCATTCTGGCAAAGTTCGCTTATAAACCGCTGCTCAAAGTCCTGGAAGACCGCCGCAACAAGATTGCGTCGGACCTCGACAACGCAGCCAAAGCCCGGGAAACGGCTGAAAAGATGAAAGCCGACTATGAAGCCCAGATCCGCGATGCCCGTGCTGAAGCCCAGGCCATTGTCGACAAAGCTGTCAAGCAGGCCGACAAAGAAGCCCAGGCCCAGCTGGAAGCCATCCGCGCCCAGATCGCCCGGGAAAAACAGATCGCCCAGACGGAAATCGCCAACGAACGGGAAGCGGCTATCCGGGAAATGCGTAATGAAGTAGTCACACTGTCCATGGCTGTGGCAGAAAAACTGCTCCAGAAAAACATGGATCCTGACATGAACGCCAAACTGGTAGCCGATTGCATCGACCAGCTCCAGACGCACCGCGTAAAGGGGAACTGATCTTATGATACCCGAAACGATCTATAGCAAATACAGCCAGGCGATGTTCGACATCGCCAGCGAACAGAAGAAGCTTACCGAGTTCGGAACAGAACTGAAAGGCGTACGGGACACGTTCCAGGAAAATCCCGATTTGTGGAAATTCCTGAATCATCCCCTCGTACCGCCGCAGTCTAAAAAAAACACACTTGCAAAGATTTTCAAGGACAGCCTATCGCCGATCGTCCTGCAGTTCATGTACGTCATGATCGACCGGCGCCGGGAAGCGGCCCTCTTGCTTGCCATTGACGGGTTCATCGATTTGGCCCGCAAGGCCCAGCACATCGAAGTGGCCAAGATCCGCGTCGTCAAACCACTGTCCAAGAAAGAAGAAACGAAACTGGTTGCCAGCCTGGAAGCCATGACGGGTCAGCACATCGAACCGCTGTACTACGTCGACCCGTCGCTCATCGGCGGCATGGTCATCCAGATCGGCGACAAACTAATAGACGGCAGCCTCCGGCGGCAGCTGCGCGATATGCAGCATAAACTGCTCCAGGCTGACGTGACGAATGGGGTGACGGACGAATAATGAAAATGAAGCCAGAAGAAATAACGGCTATAATCAAGAAACAAATCGAAGATTATAATGTGGAAATGAATGTCGACGACGTCGGCACCGTTCTGGAAGTCGGGGACGGCATTGCACACATTTACGGTTTGGACAAAGCCATGTCCGGGGAATTGCTGGAACTGCCTCACGGCGTTTACGGCATGGCCCTGAACCTGGAAGAAGACAACGTCGGCGCCGTACTGCTCGGCGATGACGCCCTCATCAAGGAAGGCGACACCGTCCGCCGTACAGGCCGCGTCATGCGTGTCCCTGTAGGCGAAGCCATGGTCGGCCGCGTTGTCAACCCCTTGGGGATACCTATTGATGGCAAAGGGGAAATCAAGACCAAAGATTCACGCCTCATCGAAGTCAAGGCTTTCGGCATCGCCGACCGCCAGCCGGTCAAGGTACCGCTCCAGACAGGCCTCAAGGCTATCGACTCCATGGTTCCTATCGGCCGTGGCCAGCGTGAACTCATCATCGGTGACCGTGGCACCGGCAAGACGGCCATCGCCATCGATACCATCCTGAATCAGAAGGACACAGGCGTCATCTGCGTCTACGTCGCTATCGGCCAGAAGGCATCGACCGTTGCCCGCGTTGTCCGGACCCTGGAAGAACACGGCGCTATGGCCTATACCATCGTCGTCGCCGCTACGGCTTCCGACGGCGCACCGCTCCAGTACCTGGCCCCGTATTCCGGCGTTTCCATGGCCGAATACTTCATGCTCCAGGGCAAGGACTGCCTCTGCGTCTACGATGACTTGTCCAAACACGCTCAGGCTTACCGCGCCATGAGTCTGCTCCTCCGTCGTCCGCCAGGACGTGAAGCATACCCGGGCGACGTATTCTACTTACATTCCCGTCTCCTCGAACGCGCTGCCAAGCTGTCCGATGAACTCGGCGGCGGCTCGATTACGGCCCTGCCGATCATCGAAACCCTGGCCGGTGACTTGTCGGCCTATATCCCGACTAACGTCATTTCCATCACAGACGGCCAGATCTTCCTGGAAACAGAAGCCTTCAACTCCGGGATCCGCCCGGCTATCAACGTCGGCCTCTCCGTTTCCCGTGTCGGCGGCTCCGCCCAGATCAAGGCCATGAAGAAAATCGCCGGTACCCTCCGCCTGAGCCTGGCCCAGTACCGCGAATTGGCCGCTTTCGCCCAGTTCGGCTCCGACCTCGATAAGAGCACGAAAGCCCAGATCGACGCCGGCGAACGGACGATGCAGCTCCTCATCCAGCCGCAGTATCAGCCGATGCCCGTCGAAGACCAGGTCATGCAGATTTACCTGGCCGTCAAGAACTACCTCATGCCTGTACAGGTTGAAGAAGTTTCTCAGTTTGCTGACGGCTTCATCAAGTTCATGCACAGTAACTATCCGGAAGTCGGCGAAAGCATCAAATCGACGAAGGAACTCGGCAAAGACGCAGAAGCTACGCTGCAGAAGGCTATCGCTGAATACACCAAGCAGTACGGCGCTTCTCACGAACTGATCAAAGAGGAGGAATAAGCTATGCCGAGTGCACGCGAAATAAACAGACGTATTAAATCCGTCACCAATACCCAGCAGATCACTAAGGCCATGAAGATGGTTTCCTCCGTACGACTGCGCCGTGCACAGGATCGGGCCGTGGCTACCGCCCCGTATACCGAAAAGATGGAAGGCATGCTGCAGCGTCTGTCTGCGGCTTCGCCCGATGCGGGCAACGCCTTGTTCACGCCTCATGATACGGTCAAGAAGACGTGCTACATCATCATCGGTTCGGACAAAGGGCTGGCCGGTGCTTTCAATTCCAATGTCAACAAGGCCATCGTGTCGGTCCTCAAGGACAAGCCCCGCGATGCATCGATGCTCCTGGTCGCAGGCCGCAAGCCCATGGAGTACCTCAAGCACCTCCACCTGGTACCGGAAAAGAAGTGGTTCGGTTTTTCCGACAAGCCCCAGTTCAGCCACGCCCAGCAGATAGCCCACTTGGCGACGCAGAAGTTCCTGGCTGGCGAAGTCGACGAAGTCTATGTCATTTACACGCACTTCAAGTCGGCCCTGTCCCAGGATACGCGCATCGTCAAGATGCTGCCCATTACCCAGAAGGAAGGCCAGCAGGAAGGGGGGCCGCGGGAAGAATACCTCTTCGCGCCGGATCCGAAGCTCGTCCTCGACGCCTTGCTGCCGCAGTATCTGGATCTGTTCATTTACAACAGCCTCCTTCAGTCCGCTGCCAGCGAACTCGGTGCCCGTATGACGGCCATGACGTCGGCTACGGACAACGCAGGCGAACTGATTGACAAATTGACTGTTACCTACAATAAAGTCCGTCAGGCTGGTATCACCAACGAATTGACGGAAATTGTCAGCGGCGCCAACGCTTTGCAGTAAGCCGCCTGGCGATCATTCTGAAAGAGAGGAGTACCTCTTCATGAGTAATAATATTGGGAAAGTAGTCCAGGTCATCGGCCCGGTCGTCGACGTGCGGTTTGCCTCGGAAGCAGATTTGCCCGCCATTTACAACGCCATCCATATCACCGGTGGCGAAGGCGACCAGAAGATCGACCTGGTTGTAGAAGTCATGCAGCACTTGGGCGACGACGTCGTCCGCTGCGTTGCCATGGACTCGACGGACGGCCTCGTCCGCGGCATGGCAGCTGAAAATACGGGCGGTCCCATCAAGGTCCCCGTCGGCAAAGGTGTCCTGGGCCGTATCTTCAACGTCCTCGGCCAGACTGTCGATAAAGTCGACGCTAAAGTCGAAGCCGATGATTACTGGCCTATCCATCGTCCGGTCCCGAAATTCCAGGACCAGGCGACGGAAACGGAAATCTTTGAAACGGGGATCAAAGTCGTCGACCTCATCTGCCCTTATGCCAAAGGCGGCAAGATCGGCCTCTTCGGCGGCGCTGGTGTCGGCAAGACCGTCCTCATCATGGAACTCATCCACAACGTCGCTACCGGCCACGGCGGCTATTCCGTCTTCACCGGCGTCGGCGAACGTACGCGTGAAGGCAATGACCTTTGGAACGAAATGAAGGAATCCGGCGTCATCGACAAGACGGCCCTCGTCTACGGCCAGATGAACGAACCGCCTGGAGCCCGTATGCGCGTCGGCCTGACCGGTCTGACCATGGCAGAATACTTCCGCGATAAAGAACACAAAGACGTATTGCTGTTCATCGACAACATCTTCCGTTTCATCCAAGCCGGCTCCGAAGTTTCGGCTCTGCTCGGCCGTATCCCGTCGGCCGTTGGCTACCAGCCGACACTGGGTACCGACGTCGGCGCCCTGCAGGAACGCATTACGTCGACTAAAGACGGGTCCATCACGTCGGTCCAGGCTGTCTATGTCCCGGCCGATGACTTGACTGACCCGGCTCCGGCAGCTACCTTCGCCCACTTGGATGCGACGACCGTCCTGGCCCGTGAAATCGCCGAACTGGGCATTTACCCGGCCGTCGATCCCCTCGATTCGACGTCGCGTATCCTCGATCCCCACGTCATCGGCGATGACCATTACAACATGGCCCGTGCCGTCCAGGAAATTCTCCAGAAGTACAAAGACCTGCAGGATATCATCGCCATCCTGGGCATCGACGAACTGTCCGAAGAAGATAAGCTGACCGTTGCCCGTGCCCGTAAGGTACAGCGTTTCCTCAGCCAGCCTTTCGCCGTCGCTGAACAGTTCACCGGTCAGAAGGGCCGCTATGTGCCGTTGAAAGAAACCATCGAAGGCTTCAAGGAAATCTTGTCCGGTAAATGCGACGACATGCCGGAACAGGCCTTCTACATGGTAGGCAATATCGAAGAAGCATACGAAAAGGCTAAGACACTGAAAGGGGAATAGTCTATGGCAGAAGCAGGAAAGACCCTCCATCTGGAAGTCATTACACCCGATGCTGCCGTACTCCATGAAGATGTGGATTTCGTCCTCGTCCGCGCATTGGACGGCGACTTGGGCATCATGCCCAATCATGCGCCGCTCATCGCGTCCCTGTCGATTTGGCCCCTGTGCTATGATAAAGGCGGAAAGCGCCAGTGCGTCACCGTAGCGTCGGGCTTCCTGGAAGTCCATGACAATACGGTCACAGTCATCACGCCAGCTTCAGAAAAACCGGAAGACATCGACGTAGCCCGCGCCCAATCGGCGGAAAAACGTGCCGAAGACCGCTTGGTTGCACACGCTGCCGACCTCGACGTGACCCGCGCCGAAGCGGCCCTGCAAAGAGCCCTGCGCCGCCTGGACGTCGCCGAAAAATACGGCAAGCAATAATTAAATACCAGTGGTTCGTTGTTAGTTGTTCGCAGCTAGTAAAGACCATTGCCATGAAAAAGGGACTGTCGCCCAAAGACAGTCCCTTTTTCTGTAGGGGCGCCACGTAGGGCGCAGCTAGCCAGGAACCACGAGCCACTAGCCACGAACCACGAACCACAAAATAATTGACTTTTCCCTTCATCTCTGCTATGATAGGGGACGTACAAATACATAGGCGATGCAGGAGAGTAAGTACGTATCATCCTCAGCGAAGCAGGGACAGTGTGAGCCTGCTGCCGATGCGGAAGGCGCTCTGAAGGCCGCGGCCGGAAGTCTTTTGATGTGTATGGCCGGTGAATCAAGCGGGTCTTTCGACCAACCAGGGTGGAACCGCGGGTAAGTATACTCGTCCCTGTAACATGTCATGTGTTACAGGGACTTTTTTGTATTTAGGAGGGAACAAGATGAATTTTCAAGACATGATATTTGCATTGAAGAGCTTTTGGTCTTCTCAGGGCTGTATCATCTATGAACCGTATGATGTAGAAAAAGGGGCAGGGACCATGAACCCGGCTACGTTCCTGCGCACGCTCGGGCCGGAACCGTGGCATGTCGCTTACGTCGAACCGTCGCGCCGCCCGGCTGACGGCCGTTATGGCGACAACCCGAACCGCCTGTACCAGCATCATCAGTTCCAGGTCATTTGCAAACCGTCGCCGGACAACATCCAGGAACTCTATTTGAAGAGCCTGGAAACACTGGGCATCAACCCGGCGGAACACGACATCCGCTTCGTCGAAGATAACTGGGAATCGCCGACCCTCGGCGCCTGGGGCCTGGGCTGGGAAGTCTGGCTCGACGGCATGGAAGTCACGCAGTTCACCTATTTCCAGCAGGTCGGCGGCATCGACGTCGCTCCGGTCTCGTCGGAAATCACATACGGCATGGAACGCCTGGCTATGTACATCCAGGGCGTCGAAAATGTCTATGACCTCAAATGGAATGAAGACGTCACCTACGGCGATATCTTCCATCAGAACGAAGTCGAACAGTCGACGTATGCTTTTGAATTGAGCAATGCCGACCTCTTGTTCCACCTCTTCGATGAATACGAAAAAGAAGCGATGCGGGTCATCAAAGCCGGCTTCGTCCTTCCGGCCTATGACTACGTATTGAAATGCTCGCACACGTTCAACCTCCTCGACGCCCGCGGCGCCATCAGCGTCAGCGAACGGGCTGCCTTCATCGGCCGCGTCCGCAACATGGCACGGGCCTGCGCCAAAGCGTACTTGGAACAGCGTGAAAAATTAGGTTTCCCGATGCTGAATAAGGAGGAAAAATAAGATGAGCAAAGATTTGTTACTTGAAATCGGTACTGAAGAAATCCCGGCTCATTATATGCCGAGTATCCTTTCCCAGGTCCGGGACCTGGCCGGGAAATCCTTTGGCGAATCCCATATCGCCTATGAATCGATCCGCACCCTCGGTACGCCGCGCCGCATCGCCCTCATCATGAAGGGCGTCGCTGAAAAACAGGCCGACGTATCGGCCAAACATAAAGGCCCGTCGGTCAAGATCGCTTACGATGCCGACGGCAACCCGACGAAAGCTGCCATGGGCTTTGCCCGGGGTCAGAAAATCGACGTCAAGGACCTCGTCGTTGAAGACGGCTACGTCTATGCCAACGTCACCAGCGTCGGCGCTGACACAGCCGGCCTCTTGCCGGACCTCATGAAGGGCATCGTCACGGGTCTTAATTTCCCCAAGAGCATGCACTGGGGCAGCCTGGACTTCCACTTCGTCCGTCCTATCCGCTGGTTCGTCGCCCTCTTCGATAAAGATGTCATCCCCTTTGAACTGGCTAACGTCAAATCGGGCAACGTCAGCCGCGGCCACCGCTTCCTGGGTACCGGCGATTTCACCATCGAAAGCCCGGCAGCCTATGAAGAAACGTGCAAGGAACATTTCCTCATCGTCGACCCGGAAGTCCGCAAGCAGATGATCCTCGAAGGTCTGCAGAAACTGGCTGACGAAAAGGGCGGCACCATCATCATGGACGACGACCTCCTGGAAGAAGTCGTCTACCTCGTCGAATACCCGACGGCCCTTTGCGGCGAATTCGATGAAGACTACCTGAAACTGCCGGAAGCGGCCATCATCACGCCGATGAAGGACCACCAGCGCTATTTCCCTATGCGCGATAAAGACGGCAAGCTCATGAACCTCTTCCTGACTGTCCGCAACGGCAACGACTACCATCTGGAAACGGTCCAGCACGGCAACGAACGCGTCCTCCGCGCCCGCCTGGACGATGCCAAGTTCTTCTTTGAAGAAGACAAGAAACATAAGCTCGCCGATTACACGGAAAAATTGAAGAAAATCGTCTTCCAGGACGGCTTGGGCACGCTCTATGACAAAGCCCAGCGCCTGGAAAAGATTACGGTCTTCCTCAATCATAAACTCGACCTCGGCCTGGATGACGCCAAGCTGCAGCGCGCATCGCTCCTGGCCAAAGCCGACCTGGCTACGCAGATGGTCATGGAATTCACGGAACTCCAGGGCGTCATGGGCAAGGAATATGCCCTCATCGACGGCGAAGATGCTGGCGTGGCCGAAGCCATCAACGAACAGTACCAGCCGCGCTTTGCCGGCGACGTCCTGCCGCAGACCGACATGGGTAAAGTCCTGGGCATTGCCGACAAGTTCGATACCATTACGGGCATGTTCAGCCGCGGCTTCATCCCGACGGGCTCGCAGGACCCCTTTGCCCTGCGCCGCCAGACCATCGGTACCCTCAACATCCTCATGGATGCCGGCTGGAACCTCAACTGCCATGAAGTCTTTGACTTCGTCCTCAGCCTCCTCGGCGTAGAAGGGGAAGATGCAGCCAAAGTCATGGGCCAGCTCGATGATTACTTCACGCTGCGCTTGAAGAACATCTTCCAGGATAAAGGCATGGATTACCATATCATCGACTGCGTCCTGGCTTCGGATACGCTCAACGCTTATGAAGAAGCCCGCCGTGCCCAGGCCCTCATCGATGCCGACATCATGGGCAAGACCGACCTCTTGCAGGCCTTCACCCGCGTCAGCAACATGATCAAAGGCGCCGACGATACCGACGTCAATCCGGACCTCTTTGAAACGGAAGAAGAAAAGGCCCTTTACAGCGCCTGCCAGGCCATGCAGGTCAACTTGCCGCAGAAATACGCCGTCTATGACTACGAAGGCGTAGCCGAAGTCCTCTCCGAAGGCATTGCCGCCATCAATGACTTCCTGGACAACGTCCTGGTCATGCACAAAGACGAAGCGGTCAAAGAAAACCGTCTCCACCTCTTGGCCCTGACCTACAGCCTCATCCAGCCCTTGGGCGACATCAAGAAATTGGCGTAGGGGCCGTCCCGACGGACGGTCCGCAGGCCGCTTTGGAATCAGATGCCGCTGCGCGGCGACAGACTCAGGTGGACAACGACGCTTCGGGACACCCTCGGCGCGTAAAAAGCCTCCCCTGAGAAGGGGAGGGGGACCGCTTGCGGTGGAGGGGTTCTTTACGACATACCCTTAGCGTATTGTAGAGAAAGAACCCCTCAGTCAGCAGAGCTGCCAGCTCCCCTATGAGGGGAGCCTAAGCCTCCCATATTAGGGGAGGTGGCCCAACGGGCCGGAGAGGTTGATTGTACTTTCGCGGCTCGCCGCGAATCCCGTGGATAAAGCGGAAATTCAATGGCCAAAAATGAAAAATATGATATAATGAATAGTGTCCAAGTTTGTAGTGTAGAGTTTGTAGTTTGTAGATGACAGGATTGAATTTGAGTTATTTACTGTAAACTAAAAACTACAAACTTCAAACTCGAAAAGAGGCTGCCTTCGTGTGACAGCCTCTTTTCCGCATCTACCATAAAGGAGTGATCATTTATGAAATTGAAGAATCTCGTCATGTTGGCAGCAGCCCTTACCTGTATTGCCGGTTCGACCGTCATGGCTGAAGAAAAGGTGGGCCTCAAGAGCGCCAGTGCCGACAGCTATGAAGTCGTCCAGGTCATGACGACTAAAGACAAGAATTACTATCAGTACTATAACAGCGCCTATCAGTATGCCGTCGATATCCCCCGGGCTGCGACGACAGCCGACATGAATGCCGACGGCGATGGCTGCTATTTCCAGGATCCCAAAGACGATGCCGTCTACATGACCTATGCCGCCAAGAACACCATGGGCTTCACTATCGACGAACTCTACAACATGGCTTTGGGCATGAACGGATCGCCGACACTGACGACCAACATCAAGACCAAGAACAGCTATGCCATCGGCTGGACGGACGGCAAGAAGTCTTACTACCACGAACTCTACATCAACGACAAGAACAAGACCTACACGGCCTTCACCGTCACCTATCCGACCAGCAAAAAAGATAAGTACCAGGCCATCATCGCCCACATGTCCCGCAGCTTCATGCCCAACGTACAAATGTAATGATAGGGGATGCCCAATGGGCATCCCGCCGGTCGCAGTTCGCAGGCCGCAGGCCGCCTCGGAATCAGATGCGGCGTCCCGCTGCGACAGACTCAGGTGGACAACATCGCCTCGAGTAACCCTCGGCTCGTAAAAAATGCCCCGGCTGGGGCCTTCGTAGGGGCCGTCCTAAGCCTTTTTGGCCCGTCAGGTGCCGACCAACGAGAGGCGCAAGACGGTTGCCAAAACGGACAGCTGTGGCTAGGCGGCCCGCCGTGAATCCTGTGAATGCAGGGGAGGTGGCCCGAAGGGCCGGAGAGGTTGCTGCGCTTTCAAGCAGCCCTTTACGGAAGATGCCTATAAAATGGAAAAATCCCCCTTTACAGGACCGCGGCTTTATGGTATAATTCCCTTGTTAATTTAGGCAGTCCTCTGCTCGATACACGATTGTCGTGAAAGGTGGCGGCAACGGGGGCACGAATGTCTTATAGGAGGAAAAAAGAAATGAACATTATCAGCGTACTTGAACAGGAACAGCTTCGTGACGATATCCCGGCATTCCGCCCTGGTGATACAGTCAAAGTTCACGTAAAGGTTGTCGAAGGCAATCGCGAACGTGTACAGATTTTTGAAGGTGTCGTTATTGGCCGTCAGAACGGCGGTGTCCGCGAAACTTTCACTGTCCGCCGCGTTTCCTACGGTATTGGTGTTGAACGTACTTTCTTGGTACATTCCCCGCGCCTCGCTAAAATCGAAGTCGTTCGCCACGGTGTCGTCCGTCGTGCAAAACTGCACTACCTCCGTGGTCTTACAGGCAAAGCTGCCCGTATCCGCGAACGTCGGTAATTCATTGGCAAGAACACTTGAAAAAGAGGTTGTCCCACGAAGCATGGCTTCGCGGGCAGCCTCTTTTTTCATGACTCCATCGTAGGGGTCGTCCCCAAGGGTGGCCAAAGGCAACCTCTCAGTCAGCTGCGCTGACAGCTCCCCTATAAAGGGAGCCAAAGCCTCTCCTCATAGGAGAGGTGGCCCGAAGGGCCGGAGAGGTTGGTCTTAAACAAATGGGCCGTCCTGCGATTCAGGATATCGTGTACTCATATTGTTAACCTTGATACAAACGAAATAAAGTTGACTGCAATCGCCGCAGCGAGTATAATAATCCCATAGTTCACAATAAAAATAGGGAGTGAGTTGACAATGAATACGATAGCAGCACTGACCGATAGCATTATACAGGGGTACCGCATCCAACGCGGCGATGATTTATCGATTTTCCTGGAAGCACCTTTGGAAGAATTGCAGCAGGGAGCCGGCGTTTTACAGCGCCATTTTTGTGGCAATCATATTGATTTCTGCACCATCATCAACGGCCGCAGCGGCCGCTGTGGGGAAGACTGCAAATACTGTGCCCAGTCGGCCTGCCACCATACGGGCTGCGAAGAATACGGTTTCCTGGCGAAAGAAGAAATCCTGGCCAACGCCAAGGCCAATCAGGATGCCGGCGCCAACCGCTTTGCCATCGTCACGTCGGGCCGGGCTCTGACAGGGGCGGATTTTGAAAAAGCCCTGGATACGTACCGCACGATGAAGCAGACGATGCACATCGACCTCTGTGCATCGCACGGCCTGCTGACGCCGGAACAGCTGCACCGCCTCCACGAAACGGGCGTGACCAGTTATCACCATAATATCGAGACGTCGCGGCGTTTCTTCCCATACATCTGCACGACCCACACCTATGACGACCGCATCCGCACCATCAAGGCCGCTCAGAAAGAAGGGCTCTGCGTCTGTTCCGGCGGCATCATCGGCATGGGGGAAACCTGGGAAGACCGCCTGGACATGGCCATCAGCTTGGCCGAACTGGGCATTCAGTCCATTCCCGTCAACGCCCTCATGCCCATTCCCGGCACGCCCCTGGAACATCGGCCCCAGCTCGACGGCCGCGATGTCCTGCGGACCATCGCCTTCTTCCGCTTCATCAATCCTGAAGCTAACATCCGCCTGGCTGCCGGCCGCAAACTCCTGCCGGAAAACGGCGCCACGGCCCTGCTCCACGGCGCGTCGGCCTCGATTACGGGCAACATGCTGACCACGTCGGGCTCGACCATCGCCGAAGACATGGCCATGCTCCAGCGCCTGGGATTGACGAATGCCTCGCACTAGCCTTCATCCTTTGTCTATGATATAATGTTAGGGATATAGAAACATACATATACTTTTCAATGAGGTGATTATCGTGGCAAAACAGATTTTTGTTACCGGTCATAAGAGCCCGGACACGGACTCCATTTGTTCTTCCATTGCCTATGCAAAATTAAAACAGTTACAGGGTATCGACGCTACGCCGATCCGCGCTGGCGAACCGAATAAGGAAACGGCCTTTGCCCTGAATTATTTCCACGTTGCTCCGCAGCCACTGGTCAAGGACTTCTACGTCAAAGTCAGCGAAGCTGTCCACACGGAAGTCGAAGCCCTTCCGGTCAGTGCCAGCCTGAAAGATGCTGCCAAATGGTTCGCATCCCACGAAAGCGATGTCGCTCCCGTTGCCGATAACGGCCAGTTCGTCGGCGTCATCGAAAAAGGCCAGCTCGCCGATGAATTCGTCAAGACCGTCATGGGTGAAGAATTGAGCACGGTCAAAGCCTTGGCTCACGATCCGGAATTGTTCTTCAAGCCGACCGATAACGGCCATGATATCCCGGCTGATGGTAAATACGCTGTCGTCGAAAACGGCAAATACGTCGGCATGATCTGTGCAGACTGTGTCGCTGCTGTCGAAAAACAGCAGGTCATCCTCGTCGACCACAACGAAAAGAAACAGATCATCGACGGCATCGACGAAGCATCTATCGTCGGCGTCATCGACCATCACCGCATCGGCGGCACTTTGGAAACAGCCGGCCCTATTTCCATCCTCTTCAAACCCGTCGGCTGCACGGCAACCATCGTAACGGGCTTGTATGAACAGGCTAAGGTCGACATCCCCAAAGACATTGCCGGCCTGCTCTTGTCGGCCGTCATTTCCGATACGGTCCTCTTCCGTTCGCCGACCTGCACGCCGGCTGACCGCGAAGCTGCCGAAAAATTGGCCAACATCGCTGGCGTAGACGTCGAAAAATACGGCATGGAAATGCTCAAAGCCGGTGCCAACGTCTCCGATTTGACGCCGGACCAGATCGTCCACAACGACATGAAAGAATTCTCCAGCGGCAATACGACCTTCACCGTTGCCCAGGTCCAGGTCATGGATACGACGGACCTCCTCGACCAGAAACAGGTCCTGCTCAACGCCTTGGAAAAATTGCGCGCTGAACACGATTACGCCGCTTCCTTCTTGATGATCACCAGCATCATCGACGAATCGACGAACCTCATCTTCGCCGGCAATATGGACGACGTCGTCAGCAGTGCCTTCGGCAAAGACGTTCTCGACAAGGAAGTCTACCTGCCCAAGGTCATGAGCCGTAAGAAACAGGTCATTCCGCCTATCCTTTCGGCAATGAAATAAGTGATGATTTTCAGAGGCCCCATCGACACGGTGTGGGCCTTTTTATCTATAAAGGGGAAGAATGCATGAATCCTATTTTTGATACTCTCAACGACCGCCAGTGCGAAGCCGTCAAGCATACGGAAGGGCCGTTGCTGATCACGGCCGGTGCCGGATCGGGCAAGACCAAGGTCCTGACCTGCCGCATTGCCCATCTCCTGGAACTGGGCGTCGCGCCGTACCGCATCCTGGCCATTACCTTTACCAATAAGGCTGCCAAGGAAATGAAGGAACGCGTGACCAACCTCGTCGGCGCCCAGGCGGACAGCATCTGGCTGAGCACGTTCCATTCGTTCTGCGCCAAGCTGCTGCGCTTTGAAATCGACGGCTTCCATGGCTATACGCGCAATTTCACCATCTACGATTCGTCGGACCAGCTGGTCCTGGTCAAGGGCTGCCTGAAAAAACTCAACCTCGACGACAAGCAGTTCACGCCGCGCTCCGTGTTGGGGACCATTTCATCGGCTAAGAACGTCCTCATGGATGCCAAGGCCTTTGCGGCGAAAGCCTCCGATTTCTACGAACAGAAAGTCGCCGACGTCTACGCTCTGTATCAGGAAAAATTGCGGGAAAACAATGCCGTCGATTTCGACGACCTTTTGTTCCTGGCCGTGCGCCTCTTGCAGGAAAACGAGGAAGTCCGGGAAAAATACCAGTCCCGGTTCCAATATATCCTGGTCGACGAATATCAGGATACGAACCATGCCCAGTATGCCCTGACCAAGATACTGGCCGCCCGCTGGCGCAATATCTGCGTCGTCGGCGATGCCGACCAGAGTATTTACGCCTGGCGCGGTGCCGATATCCGCAACATCATCGACTTCACGCGGGACTATCCCGATGCGGCGTCGATCAAACTGGAACAGAACTACCGCTCGACGAAGACTATCCTCCATGCGGCCAATGCCGTCATCGACAATAACGAAAGCCGGCCCAAGAAGACCCTGTGGACAGAGAACCCGACGGGGAACAAGATCATCCATTACCAGGCCCAGACGGAACACGACGAAGCCGATTATATCGCCGGCGTCATCTACAATCGCCATGAAATCAGCCATGAACCGTATGGCGACATGGCCATCCTCTTCCGGACCAACGCCCAGTCCCGTGTCCTCGAAGAAAAGCTCATGCGCTATGCCATTCCCTATACCATGGTCGGCGGCACCAAGTTCTATGACCGCAAGGAAATCAAAGACGTTCTGGCCTACCTGCGCCTGCTCTATAACCCGGAAGACAGCCTGAGCCTGACGCGCATCATCAACGTGCCCAAGCGCAACATCGGTGCGACGACGATGGAACACGTCGCGGCCTATGCCGAAGCACAGGGGATTTCCTTATTTGAAGCCCTGTCGTCGACCGATGAGATCCCCGTCACCAAACGGGCCAAGGCATCGCTGGAAAACTTCGCTGCCATGATTTTCGACCTCCTCAACGACATCGAGGGCAAAGACGTCCTGAGCCTCATCGAAACGGTCATCAAACAGACCGGCTACGGCGACATGCTCGATAAAGAAGCGGAACACGACCCGCAGGGCGAAAGCCGCAAGGAAAACGTCGGCGAATTCCTGTCCGTCGCCAAAGACTACATGGACAGCAATCCCGAAGGCAACCTCCAGGACTTCCTGGAAAACGTCGCCCTCGTCAGCGATGTCGATGATTTTGAAAGCAGTGATTCCAAAGTGACCCTCATGACTCTCCACGCCGCCAAGGGCTTGGAATTCCCTGTCGTCTTCCTGACCGGCCTCGACGAAGGCCTGTTCCCACACAGCCGGACCCTGCTGGACCCGTCACAGGTCGAAGAAGAACGGCGCCTGGCCTACGTCGGCATTACCCGGGCAGAACGGCAGCTCTACGTGACCAATGCCGTCACGCGGACCATGTACGGCCGCATCTCGGCCTATATGCCCAGCCGTTTCCTGGCCGAAATCCCGCCGCAGTTCATGGAAGACTACCATCGCAAGAGCGCCATGCCCCAGAGCCGGACGACGGCGGTCCCGGGGAAACAGCGCGTCTCCATCCTGACCAAGCCCGTCGCGTCGAGCCTGCCCAAGAAACATGCCGTTACCGATACCTTTGCCAAAGGCGATAAAGTCCGCCATAAAATCTGGGGCATCGGCACCGTCCTCGACGTCATCGGCGAAGGGCCGAACATGCAGATGAAAATCCAATTCCCGACCAAAGGCGTCCGCCAAGTCGTCGTGAAATACGCCCCCTTAGAGAAAGTACAGTAGGGGAGCCTAAGCCTCCCATATTAGGCCCTTTTTGGCCCGTCAGGTGCTGACCGCAGGGAAGAACAAGACGGTTGCCAAAACGGAGAGCTGAGCTGGAGGTGGCCCGAAGGGCCGGAGAGGTTGCTTGCACTTTTGCAGGCCGCTTCGGAGAGCTCTCGGCTCGTAAAAATGCCCCGGCCGGGCTTTCGTAGGGGTCGCCACGTGGGCGACCCGCCACAGAACTTGCGATGAGATTCTTTGCAGGACGAATGGAAACGATTTTCATGAATGAAGGAGAAACCCATGGATACTGAAAAAGCGCGGCTCTTGGAGCTGCGGAAAAAAATAGATGAATTGAGTTATCAATATTACACCCTCGACAAGCCGACAGTGACTGATTATGAATACGATATGATGTACCGGGAACTGGAAAACATCGAAAAAGCCCACCCCGACTGGGTCACGCCCGATTCGCCGACGCAGCGCGTAGGCTCCAAGATTTCCGGCGGCTTTGAAAAATATACCCATGACCGGCCCATGCTCAGCCTGGGCGACGTCTTCAGCGACGATGAATTGCGGGAATTCGACCAGCGCGTCCGCGATGACCTGGGCGGCGAAGATTTGGAATACGTCGTCGAACTGAAAATCGACGGCCTGGCAGTCAATCTCATTTATGAACAGGGTCAGTTCATCCGCGGCGTCACCCGCGGCGACGGTGTCGTCGGTGAAGACATTACCAACAACGTCCGGACCATCCGCACCATTCCCCTGCACATCGCCAGTGATTCGCCGCACATCGAGATCCGCGGCGAAGTCTACATGCCCATCACGTCGTTTGAAGCCTTGAACCAGCAGCGCCGCGATGACGAACTGGAACCCTTTGCCAATCCCCGTAACGCCGCAGCCGGCTCACTGCGCCAGCTCGACCCGCGTATTACGGCCCAGCGCAAACTGGCTTTCTTTGCCTACGCCTTGGGCGGAAACAGCGGCATCACCATCGAGAGCCAGGAAGAACTGCTCCAGGCCTTGGCCCAGTTCCATTTCCAGGTCAATCCGGAATACCGCAAGTTCACGAATATCGAAGACGTCATCGCCTTCATCCACAGTTGGGACGACCGCCGCGACAGCCTGCCTTATGCGACGGACGGCATGGTCGTCAAAGTCAACTCCTTTGCCCAGCAGGCCCGCTTGGGCAATACCGTCAAGATTCCCCGCTGGGCCATTGCCTATAAATTCCCGCCCGAACAGGCGCGGACGAAAGTCCTGGACATTTCCGTCAGCCTCGGCCGGACAGGCGTCCTGACGCCGGCAGCCGACCTCGAACCGGTCCACCTGGCCGGGACGACAGTCAAACGGGCGACGCTGCACAATGAGGATTACATCAAAGAAAAAGACATCCGCATAGGCGATACCGTCGTCATCCAGAAGGCCGGCGAAATCATCCCCGAAGTCGTCCGCTCCCTGCCGGAACTGCGCGACGGCTCGGAAAAAGTCTTCGCCATGCCGACGACTTGTCCTGCCTGCGGCAGCCCTGTCGTCCGCCGCGATGGGGAAGCGGCCTGGCGCTGTACCAATCCGGACTGCCCGGCTGTCATCGGTGAAAAAATCGCCCATTTCGTCTCCCGCGATGCCATGAACATCGACGGCCTGGGCGACGCCATCGTCCAGCAGCTCCTGGCCCAGCATCTGATCCACGACGTAGCCGACATCTACGGCCTGACTAAAGAAGAACTGGTCGACCTCGAAGGCTTTGGCGACAAATCGGCAGACAACCTGCTCAAAGCCATCGAAACGAGCAAATCCGTCGGCCTGGCCCGGGTCCTCTTTGCCCTGGGCATCCGCTTCGTCGGCGCCAAAGCCGGCCGCGTCCTGGCCGAATCCTTCGGCTCCGTCGATGCCCTCATGAAAGCCAATGCCGATGACCTGACAGCTATCGACGACATCGGACCGCGCATTGCCGACAGCATCGTAGCCTACTTCAGCGACGCCAAGAACCAGGCCCTCATCGAAAAACTGCGCGCTCACGGCGTCGATATGACGGCAGAAAAGAAAACACTCATCAATACGACCTTTGACGGCGAAATCGTCGTCCTCACCGGCAAATTGCAGATGTTCAGCCGCAAAGAAGCCGAACAGGCCGTCGAAGCACGAGGTGGTAAATGCACGTCATCGGTCACCAAAAAGACGACCCTTGTTGTCGTCGGAGCCGACCCGGGCAGCAAATACGAAAAAGCCAAGAAACTGGGGACCCCCATCATCAGCGAAGCCGAATTCAAAGAATGGCTCGAACGCTAAATAAGCCACCTCTCAGTCAGCAGAGCTGCCAGCTCCCCTACAAAGGGAGCCTTAAGCCTCCCCTCATAGGCCCTTTTTGGCCCGTCAGGTGCTGACCGTAGGGAAGCGCAGGGCGGTTGCCAAAACGGAGAGCCGAGCTGGAGGTGGCCCAACGGGCCGGAGAGGTTGCTTGTACTTTCGCAGGCCGCCGGTCGCAGTTCGCAGTTCGCAGGCCGCCTCGGACTCAGATGCCGCTGTGCGGCGACAGACTCAGACTAACAACGACGCTTCGGGAAACCCTCCGCGCGTAGCGGGCCGCCCTCTGGGACGGCCCCTACGGATGCCGCGGCGCGGCGACAGTAGAAATGCCCCCGGCTGGGGCGTAGGGGTCGCCGCGTGGGCGACCCGCCACAGAACGAATGGGAATACCTAAACAGACTGAATGGAGATGATTTTATGCGTGCTATGGATAAAGTAATGAAAGAATTACATGCATTTATTGCTAAGAAGGCTCCGAACGGTGTTAAGAGCGAAGAAGAGATGCAGCAGATTATTGAAGAATTCATGATGCAGCATAATGAGGCTGTCCAACACTTGCAGGACTTTTTGCAGGAGAATGGGCAGGACGATACAGTACCAGCCGATGTCTATGATTATTTAGACTTAGCTGAGCAGGCGAGCCGAAAAAAAGACAAACGGGAATATTTGGCTAAAGCAGCCGAACTGGAGCCGGATAATGTGGAAGTCAAACTGGCCCAAGCTGAATTGGATTCGAAAGGCCCCCTGGATATGCTTGAAATCCTTCCGGGCATGATTGCAGCCGAAGAAAAACGGTTAAAAGATCAGGAAATTTACCAGCGTAGCAAAGGTGATTTTTGGCTGGACTTTGAAACACGGCCTTATATGATGCTGCTTCAAGAATATCTATCGGATCTGACTGAATGTGGTATCTACAACAAAGCCATCCAGATAGGGGAAGAAATGCTTCGCCTCAATCAAAACGACAACTTGGGAATCCGTTTTCTGCTGATGCCGCTGTATGCTAAAATGTGCAATGAAATGAAGGCTTTGAAACTGTATAAACGGGGAAAATACGAACAAAAGAGTTCCTTTTATCTCTTGGCCTTAGCCTTGTTGTATTTCAAACTCGGCGATTGGCCCGAGGCGAAATCATACTTGGAAACCTTGAAGCAGGAATACCCTATTACGAAAAAGCTCATCCGTTCCATTAAAAAGGGTGACCAGAGCATCTTCCAGCCCTACCTTGACAACCCGCCATACGCCCCATTTTCCGATGAAGAACTCATCACTGCCTATCTGACGAACTATGCCATTTACGCAACCGAACCGTACTTCTTCGACTGGGCCGACGAAGCCCTCATCGTCCATCGTAAAAAGAAGAAATAAGCAGTTCCTGATAAGAGAGGTAGTCCAACGGCCGGAGAGGCTGCTTGTAGTTTCGCAGGCCGCCTCGGATTCAGATGCCGCTGCGCGGCAACAGACTCAAACTGACAACGACGCTTCGGGAAACCCTCAGCTCGTAAAAGATGTTCCCGGCTGGGGCGTAGGGGTCGCCACGTGGGCGACCCGCTACAGAACGAGTAGTACGGAACTTATCTTTGACACTCTTTCCAGTGGCTATGCAGCCGTTTTAGACATCGTCGTCGATTGATGATGTGGATGGAAACGAAAGCGGGTAAGTGTTATAAAATAGGAAGAATTGACTATCTCTTTGGGGAAGTCTATATCACCCGGAACGTTGGAAAAGTGGACAGATATTTAAATTTTCGTTATAATTAAAAATGTAGATGTCTGCATGGGAAGAGTGGTCTATATGCCATTTTCTGCCTTTGGGCAAGATCCCTATTTTTTTAGCTAACGACGTAAAAGGGACTGTCGCACGGAGACTTCTACCATCATGCGTGGTCCCTTTACTTTATAGTTTGTAGATACTGCAAACTTAAAACTCAAAAGAGGCTGTCGCACATGCGACAGCCTCTTTTGCTATGACTTATTATCAGAGGAGGAGCTGTTTTGGAGACGCTATCGACGAATGGGTCTATTTCTATCAAAAATAAATACAGCAATGAATTGTTGCCGATTGTTATGGTTATTGCTGATTATATTGCTATCTGGCTGGCCGAGTATGCATCTTATGGACTGCGGGATTTTCTCGTTCCAGAAACGCATTTTCATCTCTCCTGGCTCAGTATCCACGTCATCATACCGGTCGTATATATCCTTTTTTTACAATTACATCATCTTTATACACGGCGTATGCAGTTCTGGCAGGTCATTTCCGGCCTTTTTAAATCCGTCTTTTATGCCGTCGCTTTACTGATCTTTTTTATCTATATCGCCCAGACGGCAGCCTCGACGTCGCGACTCTTTGTGGCCTTATTGTGGCTGACCTCTTTCTTTTTCCTGGTAGCCGAACGATACATCGTCAAACATATCCTGGGGCATTTCAAACTGCTCCAGCTGCCGGTCCTCATCATGGGAGCCGGTAAGACAGCAGCCATCGTATTGGATTATTTTAAGCACGATACGGGCGTCAGCTATGATTTCATCGGCTATCTGGAAGACTATACGCCAGAAGCGAAGGTAGCGGCTATGATGCCGCATTTAGGCCGTTTTGAAGATGCCGAAGATGTCATCCGCCAGACCGGTGTCCAGCACGTCATGGTCATTGCACCGGGCCTCAGCAACGACGCTGTCCAGAACATCGTCTACCGCGTCCAGCCCTTGGTCAAGAAAGTCGCTTTTATCCCCGATATGGGCAGCCTGCCGTTGGCGACGCTCGACACGGAAAGCCTCATCGACGGCCATATCGTTTCCTTCAGCTTCCGCAACAACCTGGCTCTCTGGTACAATCGGGCTGTTAAACGCGTCTTTGATGTCATCTGTACCAGCCTGGGGATTATCTGTCTTTCGCCATTCTTTTTGGCCATCGCTCTATGGATCTATAAAGACTCGCCCGGACCTATCATCTTTAAGCACCGCCGCGTCGGCCGGAACGGCAAAGAATTCAACTGCTATAAATTCCGCAGCATGTGTGTTGATGCCGACGTCAAACTGAAAGAACTCCTGGCACGGGACCCGCAGGCCCGGAAAGAATGGGAAACAGAATTCAAACTGAAAAATGACCCGCGCATCACTAAAAGCGGGGCCTTCCTGCGCAAGACCAGCTTAGACGAATTGCCGCAGCTGTTCAACGTCCTCAAAGGCGAAATGAGCCTCGTCGGGCCACGGCCTATCATTCAGGCCGAAGTCCCGAAATACGGTCCGTACATCAAGGATTTCTACATGGTCCGCCCTGGCGTCACCGGCATGTGGCAGACCAGCGGCCGCAGCGATACAACCTACGAAGAACGTGTCCAGATGGACACTTGGTACGTCCGCAACTGGAACGTCTGGTTCGACATCGTCCTGATTTGGCGCACCATCGCCGTCGTCCTGAAACACAAAGGAGCGTATTAGTTATTAGCCTCGCCTTATAGGAGAGGTGGCCCAAGGGGCCGGAGAGGTTGCTCTTGATTTCGCAGGCCGCAGGCGCCTCGGACTCAGATGCCGCTGTGCGGTGATAAACTCAAACTGACAACGACGCTTCAGGAAACCCTCAGCGTGTAAAAGCAACCTCTCAGTCAGCAGAGCTGCCAGCTCCCCTACAAAGGGAGCCTTAAGCCTCTCCTCATAGGAGAGGTGGCCCGAAGGGCCGGAGAGGTTGCTCTTGATTTCGCAGGCCGCAGGCCGCCTCGGACTCAGATGCCGCTGCGCGGTGACAGACTTAAACTGATAACATCGCCTCGAGTACCCCTCGGCTCGTAAAAAATGACCCCACTCGGGGTCGTCGTAGGGACGGGTAAGCCTTTCCAGCCCGTCAGGTGCTGACCAACGAGAAGCGCAGGACGGTTGCTGGAACGGACAGCTGTGGCTGGGCGTCCCGGCATGAATCCTGTGTATAGCTGAAATTTATGACGAGAGGTACTCGATTGTAATACAAGCTTGAATCTGTTGCGGCGAAGCCACATACGAGTCCGATGCCGCTACGCGGTGGCAGTAAAAATGTCCCCGGCTGGGGGAGTAGGGGTCGCCACGTGGGCGACCCGCCACAGAACGAGTGGCTACATCCATATCAGATTAATGGATATGATTTCATGAATCCACATAGAAAGGATTGACCATTTTGTCTATTAAAATCATCGTTGCAGCTCGCAAAAAATACTGGATGCCGACGGAATTAGTTTGTTTTTCAGATATATAGCCGGAAATCAGGAAATATGATAAAATAAAGCAGTTATCCGATTTTATAAGAGAGTAATTTCTATATTTGGAGATATTAGAATGAGAATAGTTCATGTGACAGAATGTCTGGCTGGCGGTGTTCTGACTTTTTTACTTAATTTAACATCTCAGCTTGATCAGGATGAACATATTATTATATATGGAAAACGTGATAATACGCCAGATAACGTTGAGTCGCTTTTTAAAAAGAATGTTTCGTTGATTTATTGGAGAAATGCTCAACGTGAAATTCGGCCTAAGCAAGATTTTTTAGCATTAAAAGAATTATTGCATAGGCTAAAGAATATTAAAACCATAGATATTCTTCAACTTCATTCCAGTAAAGCTGGTGTTTTAGGTCGTGTCGCTGCGAGAATGTTGGGATTGCAACAGAGAACATTTTATTTGCCACATGGCGTGTCTTTTGCTCGACAAGATGTTAGCTCTAGAAAGCGAAGTTTTTATATACTGATTGAAAAAGTTGCGAATGCTTTTGCTGGAAAAGTCGTTGCTTGTTCTCATTCGGAAAAAGAGCTGTTGATATCTCATGGAATCAAGAATGTAATTGTTATTAATAATGGTATAAAAGTATCTGAAACAGAACCTGACTATAAGATTCCAGGGCAAACTTTAGTTTTTGGTACTGTAGGTCGGATTACTTATCAAAAAAATCCTAGACTATTCAATACAATTGCAATGCATTTCAAAGATGATATGCGAGTACGATTCCTTTGGATTGGTGATGGCGAACTACGAAATGAAATCCAGGAAAATGAACAAGTACAAGTAACGGGATGGGTAACGCCTAATGAAGTACAACATTACTTAAATCAAATAGATGTCTATATTTCAACTTCCTTATGGGAAGGTTTGCCATTATCTGTTTTAGAAGCCATGAATTGCGGTAAGCCGCTTTTATTATCTGATTGTGTGGGGAATGTTGATACGGTAAAAAATGGGGACAATGGATTTTTATATCATGATGTGGAAGAGGCAGTGCAACATGTTAAAGAATTTCTGGTCATGCCAACAGAATCTATTCTTCAATTAGAACACTCTTCATATAATCAAGTTCGGAATTCCTTTTCTTTAACCTTATTGCGAAATGAGTATGAACAATTATATAAAAACGTAGCGAAAGGATGAGGTTTATGAATGTAAAAAATATCATTGAAAATCATGAACATACCGTGCAATTATTGAAAGAGCATTGTATCCCAACCATCGAAAACATTGCGAAGGTTTGTTGTGAAGCGATACGAGATAAGCATAAAATTATTTTTTGCGGCAATGGTGGTAGTGCAGCGGATAGTCAACATTTAGCGGCGGAATTTGTAGGGCGTTTTATCAAAGAACGTAGAGGCTTACCAGCCATCGCATTAACGACCGATACTTCGATTTTGACTGCAGTGGGGAATGATTATGGGTACGACGAGGTTTTTAGAAGACAAGTAGAAGCTTTGGCGGTAGAAGGAGACGTCCTTATTGGAATCTCCACTTCAGGAAATAGTGGCAATGTGGTTCGGGCATTTGAACAAGCTAAAAAACAGCACGTGACAGTCATTGCATTTACGGGAGCTCATGATAGCAAAATGAGTAATCTGGCAGATATCACTTTGCAGGTACCTTCTACCTTTACCGCGCATATTCAGGAATGTCATATTTTGGTTGGTCATATCCTTTGCAATGCTGTAGATGAAATGTATTGATCAATAAGTTGGGCGGTTTTATATAAATGATAAATTCAAAGAAAACAAAAATCCTAGTGGAGCTGATGCATGGGATGGGGGATACCGTATGTGCCCTTCCGATGCTAAAAGTACTCCGTATGAATTTTCCTGATAGTGAGATTACAGTCCTAATCAAGTTTGCCAGCACAGCAGATATCATTGGAGCTTCTCATATAGCGATTGATCATATTGTATGTATTGATATTTATAAAGACATTAGCAGAAGCCTTTCAGTATTATGGGAATTGCGGAACCGTAAATTTGATTACGGTATCAGCAGCTGCATAACGCCGGTACGTAAAGCCAATTTTTTTATGAAAATTGTAAAGCCCCAGTATATTGTTGGCTGGCAGAATCAGGGCTTATTTTTTGATTTTCTCGAAGATAAATGTCATTTCGTAGAGGCGAATTTGCTTTCCATCAAAGAAATCTGTAACATACCTCAAAGAAAGTTGTATCCTAAAATCTATACTGATGAAATAACTATAACTAAAATCAGAGAGAAAATAGGTGCGGAGAATTTAAAGAAGAAAATCGTAGGCATCTGCATAGGCAATGCCGATTACAGCTTAAAAAATAGATTCCTGCGTACTGGCAAAGTATATACGCGTTCCTGGGGGATTCAAAATATGTCTGCCTTGATTCAATTATTAGCTCAGGAAAATGTAACGATTGCTTTGATTGGTGGAAAAGCTGAAATTCCTTTGGTAGACTATATTCGAAATCACATCCTAGTGTCGCCTAAAATCGTTGATTTTGTTGGGAAAACGACGATTAAAGAATCAATCGCATTGGCTTCATTATGCGACTGCATCTTTGGCGTAGATACGGGGATGCAGCATATTGCAGATGCATTGGGAACAAAAACGGTTTCTGTTTTTGGTCCTACAAATCCCAAAACTCATGGAGCATATTCTGATAAGGCAACTTTTTTAACTCATACAAATAGCTGCCCCCGACAATTTTGTTATGGCACTTCCTATTATACCCATTGTCCAATTCAGCGAAAATGCTTGTCATCCATTACTCCTATCCAGGCTTTCAGAGCAGTGATGGATTCTATGTTTAGTTAAACGGGCTGTATTGGCAGTAGCTGGAAAATGATTATGTTCCTTTAGCTGTAATGAATGAGATTTTTTAACTCCAATACCGATTTTCCAGTTAAGGTTGAGAGCGAAAGCAAAAATAATCATGGTTTTAATTGTCGACTTCGCTCTTAAAAATGAGCGTTTACCTATGAAAATCAGCGGTGTTTTGGAAACAATGTATTTTGTACTGTAAGCGAGACGGAAATCTTGCTAACTTGCTAATATATTATATGGGAGAGAACTTTTATTATGAAACCAATGCAAACAGAAAGAATGCTAAAAAAGATATCTGTCATCGTGCCAGTTTATAATATGGAAAAATACTTAGACCGTTGTATAGCATCGATTGCAAGTCAAACTTATACTAATTTGGAAATTCTTTTAATAGATGATGGTTCAACTGACCATTCTGGTGAGATTTGTGATCGATGGGCCGAGAAAGACAATCGAATCTTCAGTTTCCATAAAAAAAATGGGGGCCTAAGTGATGCCAGAAATTATGGCATTTTAAAGTCACATGGTGAATACATAAGTTTTATTGATAGTGATGATTATATTTCTAAAGATTTTATGGAATATTTATACCACAATCGAGTTTTCAAAGGAATTACAATTTGTGGATATACACAGGTATGGCGAGATTCTCTTATGAAAGAACATAGGTTGATTAATACAAAATGTAATTCAGAAGAAGCGGTTAATTATCTTTTAAGTGGGGACAAAGGCCAAGTAAATTTTCAAACATTTGCTTGGAATAAATTATATTACTATGATTTATTCCAAAATTTTAGATATCCAGAAGGGAAAAGTTATGAGGATGTGGCTATTATTATTGACTTGCTTCATGCTGCATCCGAAATTCATGTTTTAGAAAAAGCTAAGTATTTTTATGTAATGCGTCCAGACAGTATTGTCCATCAACAAAAATCAATTCAAACGGTATTAGATTTGTTAAATGCTACAAATGAGCAGAGAAAAAGAGTAGAAGAGTATTTTCCCAACAATTCAAACTTAAAAAAATTAATGGATATTAAGGAACTAATTGCTTATTGCACCGTCATCAGAAATATCATGTTATATAATTCTTCACAAAAGGATGAGTATGCTTCAGAAATAAATGAATGCAAGACTATTTGGAATAAATTAAGAATGAATAAAATCAGAATACCACTGTATTTAAATATAAAGCTGACTTTATTTCTGTATTTTCCATGGGTAGCGAAAGCCTTTCTTTTTGTGCGGAGAAAATGTCTTCATTCTTGATGTTGGTTAAAATAAAGTTTAAAGAGAGAGTCAAGTTGAAGTTAGGCATTATGGATATTAATGAGAACTATAGGCAATGGAATGCGATAATTTTATACTTAATCAATACCATAACTTGATGGAGAATAAAAATGATGAAATTTGATCAGATGAAAAGGGAAATTGACAAAAGAACAATTATTTCTTTTGATCTATTTGATACGCTTATTAAGCGTGATTGCTATAAACCGACTGAACTTTTTTACTTCATTGAGCGGGAAATAGATCAAGAATACGGAGTTCAAAGTCATTTCGCTTCTATACGGGTACAAGCAGAAAAAGATGCACGAAAGAAATCCAAGGCAGAAGAAGTTTCGTTAGATGAAATTTATGACGAAATCTTTTTGCCATTTCCTTCTATGAATAAAGGAAAGATAAAACAGAAGGAGGAAGAGTATGAATATAAGGCCTGTCAGTGGAATCCTTTGATAAAACCTGTCTACGAATATTGTCGGAAGCAGAGAAAAAAAATCTTTATTATAACAGATATTTATCTTTCAGAAAACTTGATTAAACGGATACTCTGGAAGCTGGGTATCCAATATGATGCTCTTTATGTGTCTTCTACTTTGAAAAAGATGAAGAGAAATGGAACTCTTTTTAGCGAAGTCTTAAAGCAAACAGGTAATCATCCTACTGATATGCTGCATATTGGAGATAATAAACAGAGTGATTATCTTATGCCAAAAAAACTAGGTATTCATGCAGTTCATATCTCAAAAGATGAGGCTGTGAATTTATTTGTAAATCGTAAATTATACAAGCAAAATCCACAATATGCAAATTTATGCGCCTTTATCAATAATCACGTAGATACTCATTCATGGAATGCGGTGAATGTTGAGGAGACTTTTGATTTTTTTTCTGAAGCAGGATATGAAACCCAGGGACCAGTGTTATATGGTTATGTAAATTGGTTGCAGGAACAGTTTAAAACGGATGGTATAGAAAAGGTCTTTTTCCTAGCTCGGGATGGACAGCTTATGCAGAAAGCTTATAGAAAACTAGATTGTCTGCTCCCCAATAAATACATGTACGCTTCAAGAAAAGCATTGATTATACCGTCACTTTGGATGACTCCTTCTATTCAGGAAATTAAGAGATCTATTTATTGGGGAAAACGAGGTACTATTTCCAGCTTTTTGAAAAAGATTGGTCTTGTGCCTGCTGATTTTGAACAGTATTATGTTGGTGAAGGATTTTCTTTGAACGATGTCTATGAATATGAGAATCTATGGGAAAATCAGATCTTTCTTGACGTTTTTGAAGAACATATAAAGAAAAATATGATAGCTCATAGCCGCGAGACATATGCTTTGTTGGTTCAGTATTTAAAGCAACTTGATTTTTCCGGTAAAGTGGCAGTGGTGGATATCGGATGGTTTGGCCACATGCAAGGGGCGCTGGAAAAGATAGTAAAAGAGGCGCATATTCCAGTGGAAATTCATGGTTATTATTTGGGCTTAAGGCCGGAATCACCCATATTGAATTATATTCAAGCCAAGGGGTATCTCTTTGATCAAAATCATGATCAAATTTTATCAGAAAAAGAAAACGTATTTAATGCCATTGTAGAGATGCTCTTTACGGCGGATCACGGAACCACCAATGGATATAAGCTGGATAAAGGCTTCGTGATTCCAATATTGGGGAAATGGGAATATGAAAAAGAAGAATTGTGGGAGGATTATGTAGCTATTCGTGCTTATCAGCAGGGGGCTTTGTCTTTCATGGACGATAATTTGAAAGACAATATATGTTTTTTCTTTAATCTAGAGGCAGCAATTGTATTCGCTAACTGGATTCAACTTGGTTGCAATCCCCGTGCGAAAGTGGCGAAAATATTTGGAAATATTCATTTTCTGGATGATTCTGTTGCGCTTTTAGCAAAACCTCGAAATATATCTTCTTATTTTTTGTGCCCCAAAAGTTTTCTTTTTGATTTTAAGAATACATATTGGCGGATGGGCTTTTTAGCTCGTATTTTTGGTGATTACATTCCTTATATGGTTGGGTATCGAATAATACATAAGATATATTCTTTTGTTATAAAAATATAAGTTTAATAATAGCGTATTAGATTAGAAAAGGAAAAAAGAATGAGTTTTATTAATAGAAGAGAAACATTAAAAATATCAGAGCAACAAGATGTTGAGCATTTAAAAAAGAAAAAGTCCGTAAAAAAAGTAGTATTTGTGTTTCCAGATGTACCACATGTTATGTCAGGTGGATTGAAAATGGTTTTTGAATATGCAAATCGCCTAACTACCCGTAGATATAAAGTGCAGATTGCATTTGATTGTCATGAAGGAATTTATACTAAAAGATGTTATATTCCACTATTTATGAAGAAACATCTTTTATATCCATTACTTATTCGACGTCATCCTCGATGGTTTGAATTAAATCCAGCTGTTAAGAAGCTTTTACTAAAGAACGGAATTTGTAATGAAGAAATGCCTGATGCAGATGCTGTTATAGCGACAGCTGTAAAAACAGCGGAGCCGATTGCAAAATTATCAATATCGAAAGGGAAAAAAATTTATTTCATTCAAGGCTTTGAAAATTGGAGTATAGATTGGCCAGCTAAGCGAGTGGAAGCTACTTATCGACTAGGGATGCGTAATATTGTAGTAGCCAAATGGCTAGAAAAGAAGGTAAAAGCTGCCGGAGCGAATTGTATTCTTGTTCCAAATAGTATTGATTTTCAGACATTTAATATTGATATTCCTATTATCGCAAGAAAGCCTTATGCTATTTCTATGCTTTACCACGAGGCACCACTTAAAGGAGCAAAATATGGAATTGAAGCTCTCAAAAGATTAAGAAGGAGATATCCGGAACTGCAAGTAGAAATATTTGGTGTTCCACCACGGCCTCTAAAGTTACCTTTGTGGATGAATTATACTCAAAATGCAACGGAAACAGAACTTAGAAAAATTTATAATCGGTCTACAATTTATATGTGTCCTTCAGTTGCTGAATCATTCGGGCTTACAGGGGCAGAGGCCATGGCATGTGGGGCTGCTTATGTAGCTAGTGATTATGGTGGAGTTCATGAATATGCAGAAGATGGGAGAAATGTTCTCCTTTCCGCGCCCAGGGATGTTGATGGACTAGTAAATCATGTATCGTATCTCTTTGACCATCCAGAAGAACGTATTCAGTTAGCTGAAACAGGATATCAAGATATTCACCAATTAGACTGGGAAAAATCACTCGATAAGTTTGAAGAAATTTTGCAGTCGTAATTTATAGTAAGTAGTTATGGAATCAGGCTACTGAGAGATTTCTAATCAATTTCTGTTCACTTCATTTAGTCCTTTGTTTAATTGGTTCATTTGTTTAGAAGAAAGGAAAAGGTATGAATCGTAAATTCATTGATATCCTATTTACTATTCTTGTTTTTTCACTGCCATTCAAGTATATACCCAATGTACTTTGGCAGAACTTTTTAGGCGGAGCATTTGGTCAAGATTTGGTAGTGTATCCGCTCCTTATAGGCTTTATATATACCGCATACTGTCAGTGGAAATATAAAAATGTTGTTTATAAATGGGATATATTTAAAAAATTTATTCTTATCTATTTGGCAGTACTTCTCATTTCCCTTGTTTGGGGACTTTTTATTTATCCTTACTATGACCAGATTTTAAATGGCCCGGCGAATCAAATTGAAAAACTGCCAAAGGTATTGAGTCTTCTCCATGGCATTGGGATTCCTATTGCAGAGAAAACACTGCTTAAATTATGGATGTTTGCCCGGCTTGTTAAAGGTGTATTTTTTGAGGGGCTTTATACCTTTGGCGCAGTCTATATGATTTTCTGCTGGTATCATGACCGTGCGCAGCGTGCTATTGATATTCTGCTCAAAGTGACAACAGTGGATTTGGTAATCGTAGCGGTCTATGGACTGATAGATGTGTGTTACCAGAATGGTCAAATGTGGGCACAAAATTTCATTGCGCTTACAATGCCCCTTTTCCATGGTGATGTAGCTACCGAAGTTGATTATTATCAGTTTCATACTCATCTATTCTGGGATGCCCAGATTAGATCTATCTTTTTAGAACCTTCCTATTTTGGCATCTATATGGCATTTGCCTTCCCTTTGTTATGGTGGAATATTTTTAGACAATCTGTGAAGTGGAAATTGGCGGCATTGTGGGGACTATTTACTGTTTTGGCTTTTGAGGTCTTCTTGGCTCAATCCAGAACAGCGTTGACTGTTAATTGCGTTGTATTTGTTATCTATGCAATTATATGCATCTATCATATGCGGAAACGGCTTTTAGTTTTATTAGCAATACTCTGTTTAGGATTTGTTATTGGCTTTGCTGGTTCCATAGAATTTATGCGGTTTGGACAGGTTCCCAGCCAAATAGGAGAGTGGACACCTCTTGCTACAAAATGGCAAAATATGCGAAATGCAGGATATATGGATAAAGAAACTGCACGGGTCAGTATGCAACAATATATTAATCAAAATTCTCTTTTTGGTAAAAATGAGGAGAATGCTCATGCAGGAAGCAATCATTCCCGGTTTACAGTCCAGAAGACACATATCCATATTGGATTGGAGCATCCACTTTTGGGAGTGGGAACCGGGTTGAGGCAAGGCTATCTCCGTGAAAAGCTTGATAAGGATCCTGGTTGGGAAATTCAGAAATGGAATAAAAACATTGATAATAAGGGAATGCTTCGTGCAGGATTTGCTAATTTAGGTGATTTCACCCTTCGGTTTGCGGAAACCGGATTCCTGGGACTTGGCATATACCTTTTGCCTTCCTTTGTTCTTCTCTTGACTTATGTAAAAGTGCTTGTTAAGCGTCATGAAAAGATAACCCCTTTCCTTTTTGCCGGTCTATCCTTCCTAGGTATCATGTCAACTGGACTGGGGGATGGGATGAACATTACTTTTTGCTATTGGGTTGCTATGGCTATTTCTTTCCTTCTTTTTACTTCTGGCAGAGTGAATTTATGCTGCCCTTTTCATCTTCATAAGTCTTCAGAAATGAGGCATGGGGTGGACAGTAAAACGTAAATTTAATAAAGAAAGTAGCTAAATAAAATGTTTAGTAGTTGAGCAGCGAAGCATTTCCAGCTTCCTGCTTTTTGTGAGGTAGTTTATGAAAAAAATCGGTATTCTTACTTTTCAACGAGCATCTAATTATGGTGCTGCATTACAGATGTACGCGCTGCAACGAAAAATTTGTGATCTGGGTTATGATGCGGAAGTGATTGATTTTATATGTCCCTATGTCTTTGATGGCTATAAGCCTTTTATGCCGAATCATATTTTTCACCCCCGAGCATTGATTGTTGATTTTATAAATGCTTCTATAAAAGTCAGTCGTAACCGCCGCTTTGAAATTTTTGCCAAAAAGACAATGCGTTTTTCTAAGCCTGTGACTAGGGATTCACTTTCTTCTATATCTGACAGCTATGATATCTATATAGCTGGAAGCGATCAGGTGTGGAATCCCTTGATTACTGATTCTGAGTCTGCTTACTTTCTTGGATAAGGTAAAATATATTTCGCAAATTCAATTTCATAAAAAATAGACATAGTCTATTGCCGCTAGTACAATTAAGTTACCACACAAAATTCGTAAGGAGGCAATAGACCATGTCTGGTAATATTATACAACTTAATGAGGATCTTATAAAGAATAATAGCATATTACATGATATTCAAGAAAGATAATAGTACCCAAAAGTGCCAACAAGGTAGGCTAGCCATTCATTATGTAGCTGTTCCTGGGCGAATTCTTTTTTTCAGGTAGTGTCAAGATTCTTTCGCAAATTCATTTCATCTGCCAGTAAATATCGTAATCAGATATATGGATTTTCCTCGTCATTTGGCTGCTCAATTT